>Ga0209573_1000429_pt1 | contig 91142 bp, 82 predicted proteins | sample TNRBio252014_DNA_FD_185870 | JGI IMG/M metagenome (GOLD analysis project Ga0209573, IMG submission 185870) | Wastewater treatment Type I Accumulibacter community from EBPR Bioreactor in Madison, WI, USA - TNR Reactor_6/25/2014_ DNA (SPAdes)... | ecosystem: Engineered > Bioreactor > EBPR >... | reverse complement strand
CTGTTCGGGGGAAAGTCCGAGGTCGGCGGGGGCGAGCTTCTTGTGGAAGCGCGGGTAACGCACGCTGGCATTGATGAGGACGCCTTCCCGGGTGAGAACGGCGAGGAGGTCTTGTTGGGAGTTCATGGGTGGTGGATTTCGGATGGTTGGGTGTGGTTCTGGTTTGGGAAAGGAAAGGCCCGGGCGCCCTGTCTGGCGGTCGATCAGGGAACCCGGGCCTGGGGCGGCGCGGCGGGTGGTGGGGAATGTGCGCGGCAGGGTTACAGCTCGACTTTCTGGAGGGTGCGGATCGTGCTGCGAACCTGACGGACTTCGCGCTCAGTGTTGCGCTGTTCGTTGCGGGCCTGCTTCAGGGTCTGCGCCAGATCCGTCAAGGCGGTGACGGCCTGCCGGAGCAGTTCCTTCACGCAGTTGACGTGGTGGGTGGCGGCATCCAGCGGGGCTGCTTCTTCCGACTCAACCGCCGGATGATGGCTGTGGTTCACTCTTTCGTTGGAGGTTGGGGTCGTCGTGGTGGTGGGGGTGTCTCGTTTCATGGACTCTGGTTCAGGCTCGGGTTGGGGTTCAGGTTGGGGTTGAGGAGTGGAATGCGCCGTTTCGGATGCGGGTTCAGGAACCTGGACACGCACCGGCATCACGATCAGGTCACGCCTCGCCGAGTTGCCTTGCCGCAGTCTTATCGGAGAAACGCCATCAATTATGTCCACGCGATTGAGTCCGAACCGAAGGGCGCGGGCGAGGTAGTCCCGGTTGACGAAGACGGTGACGCCGGGACCGGTGGTCTTGGCTCCCTCGACGGGGACTTCCGCGTGATGATCGCTTCCCTGGGCACGGGCAAGGAGCACCAATCCCTGACGGGTGGTGCGCAGCCCAACCGGCTTGTTGGGGGTGTTCCCGCCGGGCAGACTCAGCAAGGTGGAGGCGGCTTGTTCGAGACTATCCTCGCGCAAGGTGACGGAGGAACGGAAGTCGGACTCGCGCGGCAAAATCTGCTGGTAGTTCGGGTAGGTGCCCTCAATCTGCTTGGCGGTGATCTTCCAATGTTCTCCGCTCAGGCAAAACCGTTCTCCGTCCAGCGCCAGCTTCCAGTCGGGTGTTTCCCGCAGCCATTTCCAGTCGAGCACTTTGAGGCCAGGGAGGACGACGGGAGTTTTGACCGGCAGCTTCATGGAGTTCGCACGGTAGAGATGCCGCCCGTCGGTGCCGACGAAGGTGTGACCACCCTCGAGATAAGCCCCGTTGAGAATCAGCCGGGTGGAGTCGGCGCTCGCACAGGCGAGGGCCTGGAGGAGGGATTGTTTGCCCCCTTCCTCGAGCGGGAAGGCTTTGCCCTTGAACGCCGGGAGTTCGGGAAACTCCTCTACCGGTGGGCAGGTGAAAGTCCGGGGGATCCTCGTGTTTCCGTAGAGGCGTGTCAGGGTGACGCGGTTCCCGCTCTCCGCTTGCAGCGCGAGAGTGTCGTTGGCCCCGCAGGCTTTCGTAAAATCCTGCAAGACCGCGAGGGGGATGAGAAAAGGGGCGATCGGAGCGTGGACTGCGGCAGGAACCGTGAGTTCGAGGGTGGTGTCGAGATCAGTGCCGGTGAGGGTGAGCGCCGACTTGGCCCGGGGCTTGCCGGTCCTGATGTGGAGACACGCGAGCACGGGGAGAGTGGCCTTTCGACCGATGACTTTCCCCAAACCGATCAAGGCAGGGCGAAGGTCTCTGATTTGCAGGGTGATGGGAGGGAGTGGGTTCATAAGAGTTCGTGGGATGTGTGGGAGTGTGAGGAAGGTGAAAAAGGACGAGGCCCGGGAGACGGGTGGAACGTCTCTCGGGCCTCGGGTGGGGCTTGGGTTGATGGTTTGGTTAGTGGGCGGGTGGAGGCAGGTGGGTAGCCTTGAGGACGAGGACTGTCTCCATGACGATGAGAAACAGGGCGAGGACTCTCATGGCTGAGGACCTCCCTTCCATTTCCGGCATTGGGAGTAGTAGTCGCACCAGGAGCAGTGCATGCCCGGTGAGGGCACATAGTCCTCAGCCTCGATGCCGCGCACGTAGCTCTCCATGATCCTGACAAGCCGACGGGTCTGATCCGGGGTCATCGGACTCATGGGAGTGACGATGAGCTTCGGCTCTTTCGTTTTGACGAGGTGGTGAAGCTCGAAACCCGATTCCGTCTGTCCGGTCGCCTCCCGGTAAAGGAGGGCGTAGCAGCTGAGCTGAATCTCGTTCTGGTGGGTCGCCATGAAGGCATCAGGGGATCGCGCACTGGTTTTGAAGTCCACGATCTTCCCGCCGGCCCGGACGAGGTCGATGATCCCGACGAGCGGAGGCAGGCCGTGGGCGTCGAGATCGCGCTCGACGCGCACCTCGACGGCCTGCGGTTTCTCGTCGTGAGGAACGGGGGTGTGGGTGAGGTAGTGGCGCAGGATGCTGAGGGCACCGGCCTTTTCCTTGGCTTCCTCTTCGGAGGAATTCCAGGTCATGGCCTCCTCTTCACAACCGTGGATCCAGCAGGCGTCGAAGACGAGCTCCATCCGTTCGAGGGAGGTGTCTTCTCCGCGCCAGCGGGCGAGGTTCCAGGTCTGCAAAACGGCATGCACCACCTTCCCCACGAGCAAGGCCGGGGAGGCTTTGCTCGGGATCTCTTCGATGTAGCGGAAATACCACTGGAGCCGACACGTGTGGAACGACTTCAGGCGCGAGGCACTGAGGTATTCGAGCGGGTCCTTGACCACTTTCGTGGGGGCGGGAGAAAGGGCCGGGGCGATGAGGTTGGTGAAGTTCATCGCTTGAGGCCCCTCCTTCCGTTGCCGTTGCCATGGGGATGGGGATGGCGCGAGTCGCTCTTGCCGCAAAGTTCGAGCAGCTCGTTGATGAGCCCGGAGGCTTGCAGCTTGTTGAGCTGCTTCACGCCGACGCCGAAGCGGTCGAGGGAGATCTCTTCCACGGTGTCGCGGTCGAGTTCGTTTTCGTTGACGAGCTTCAGGATCAGCTCCTTCTGTTTGTCGGAACAGGACCAACGGACGGGGTGCCCGTTGCCGTTGCCGTTTCCATTGCCACCGTTGAGACGGGGGTGGCCGTTCCCGTTCCCGTTCCCGTTCGCCTTCGCGTTGATCGCGGGGAGATGGGGGTTGTTCCGGAGTCCGTATTCTTCGTCGGGGACAAAGCCGGTTTCCTGGATTTCGCGGTCTACCGCATCCTGAAGGAGGCGGTAAGTCCGGGCGACCTCGCCCTCGACTTGGGAGAGGTCGGTCAGTTCGGTCTCGACGGAGACGCTGAACTGATGGGAGCTGTAGCCGGGAAGGCCCAGTCGTTTGGCATAGTTGCCGGTGAGTTTGATCGCCATGGGGTGTGTTTCCTTTCTGGGGGATGTGTGATTGGGGGTATGGGGAGAAATGAAAAGGGCCAGCCCCGCGTCGTGTCGCGGTGACTGGCCCTCGTGGGGTTTGGTTGATTTGAGTTGTGGGTGTTGCCAGATGTCAGCGCTTCTTCGTTAACGGAAGTTATTTGGTGCAATCGTGACCGGTTGGTCGTGGAGAGCCACGACGTATGGGGCTTGGATAGTGTCATTCATGGTACAACCGGGTAGAGGAGTGTGTCACAGAGGTTTATCAGGGCGGATTTCTCCTCCTCAAGTCGATCCCGGTCCTCCTCATTGAGAATCCTACCCGACTCGACCAAGTGGCGGAGCCGCTTACGCCCTTCGGCTAATGCGGTAAAGACCCGCTCCGTCGGCGGAGGCGTTGCTGGGAGAGAAGACTGATCGTCACCACCAGCCACCTGGTCCTGTGGGACAGGATCCGGCTGGGGAAGAATGCCCGCAGCGCGATAGGTGGTGGTGAGGGACGCTCCAGGGACAAGCAGAGCCCTCACGTCACAACAGTCCCGCGCCATCTTCATCCACATCTGTGCGCGGCGCACACAGATGCCCAAGGCACTGGACTTGGCGTCACGCCATCGGCCGAACGGGCCTTGGCCAAGCATCTCCTTTGCCATGTTGAGCACGCATCCGGTGGCCCAGGCGTAGACGATCGCATAGTGGGCTGAGGAGAGCGCAGCAGCAGCCGAATCCACAGCCCCTTGGGCGTAGCTTTTGAGGTCTTCGTCCAGATCATCGATCGGCTTGTGCTTCAGCGATTCGAGTTTCTGTTCGATAGCAATAATCTGCTCATCCAAGGAGGGAGAGACGGCGCCGTCGGATGAAACGGCCGGCGATTCCCGCGGGGGCTTTTCAACGCCCGGACTGTCAACGGTTCCGGCTAGTGTGTAGTCAGGGTTCTGAGATGAGATCCCTCCCAAAATCTGGAAGATCTTGGGGGCAGTGGTGACGTTAGATTCTAGTTTCTGGGACATGGCGTATTTCAGAGTCATTGTGATGTAGATCCGGCATCTTAGGCACTTTGACCTCCCGTACTATCAAGGGGTTGGTCACGGAGGGCCCGGTATTTGCCGTCAGGATCTTTCTCGATAAGTTCGCAATCAAGGTATTCGGGGATGCGGGTTTTGGCCGTCGATTTCGCGAGTCCCGTCACCTCAGTAATTCGGGTTATCAGGTCTGCGTAGGACCGCGTCTCGTCTTTTTCGAATGCTCTCGATACCTCATCGGCGTACTTAGCGTTCTTGTTCGGCTTGGCTCCATCAGCCCTGCCACCTTCGTGAATGCTCATGTGCATACTGGCATTGTCACACCAATGGAACCGCCAGCCAGCGCCTTGGGGAATAAAGCAATGGCGAGCACTATCTGCCCACATCACCGTGATCCCGGTCTTCGCGTCCTTCTTGAGACGAAGAGAAGTTTCCGCCTTCCTTTCAAGTTGGCTGCCCAGATGACCTCGGGTCTTTCCAGCGGCACTGCCGGGGTTCTCGTGAAGAACGGTAATGATGACGCATTCGTAGTCCATCGCGAGATTATGCAATTTCCTGACAAGGCCGATACTTTCCTCAGGATTGTTAGGGTCATTGCAGAAATCGGCGATGCCATCGATGATGACTAACTTTATTCCGCCATGTGCGGCGGCCGCCGCCAGGATTTTGCTCACGAGAATATCCCAACACATCGTCGCCTCTCTGCCTGCGAGGCGAAATGAGTGCAACCAGGGCACCTTCTCGTCTTGTTGGGCCCGCGAGTAGGCACGGCGGATCAGCGCATCGTGGGCGTGCGCGGATTGCTCGGTGTCAAAGTGGACAACAGCCCGACCGGCAGGTGACCCAGCGGTGATGCCGAGGGTGTCGACCTGCCTTCTCTGATTAGCCAACGTCGCCGCAATGGTTGCACAGACGACAGCAGACTTGGCGGACTTCGCTTGCCCTTGAATGTTAACGATATTCCCCGGCGTACCTATGATGTAGTCGCCGAGCTGAAGGATCGGCTCTGGCGGCTGGGGAGGGTTGTTATAGTCAAATTCACATTCGTCGAGGGCAGCGTCGAGTTGACTGGCCGCAGCGAGATTTGCTTCGAGCTCTTGCAGTATGGCTCGGAAATCCGGGATTCTCACCTTCTGGAGCTCCCTGGCAGCCTTCTTGGCGCGACCGCTACCATACCAGGCTTCGAAGTAGGGAGCGACGCAGTAGTGCTGGGCGGCGAACGACGGATCCTGCAAAGCTCTGACGAGCTTCATGGCGTCCCGTATCGTCTCGTCGTCCGAGGCCTCCTCCTTTGCCGCCGACTCCACGTAAGTCCGGAGAAACTCCTCGGTCGGCGGATTGGGCAGGGACTGACCGATTGCGCCGACGATCTTGGTCGCGCCCGCGAGGGCTCGCAGCACGATCGCGTATTCCTCGCGACGGAAGTCATCCGGGGTGACCGGTACGGACAGGAGCGAGATCCTCCGGAGAGGGTCGTGCATCATCGCGTGCAGCATGTAGAACTCGTAGTCCTCGCGGTTGTCCGTGAGCCACTGGAGCATCTCGGGGGTGAGGTCCATCAGCGTGGGGATTGATCCGATGGTTTCGTCGAACGAGTTGTCCTTGCGGGAACCTTCCTTTGCTCGAGCGCGGCCATCACTTCGTCGACATCGAAGCGCACAGTGCCGGATGAGATCCGTACGTACGGAATTCGCCCTTCCTTTTGATACGAGCGGACCGTGCGAACACTCACGTCCAAGAGTTCAGCAAGATAACTTGCCTTCACCAGTTTATGGTAGTCATGGTTACCAGTCATTTAAAAAAAAGGTTAAATCGGTTTGAAGATACGCGGACCGAATTTCGTCGGATCTGTTGATTTGATGGAAAGAACTAACGTTCCAGCTGGGTTCAGAGCGATTGAGGCGACAATGCCGTCCTTTTTCTCTTCTCTGGTCGGCTCTATCGGAACTGGTTTGAATCTCCCTTGCCGAAGAGCGGTGAGCAGCAGAGCCACCAAAATTTCCTCCCGTGGAGGTGACCACTCATCTCCGTTGATCGCCGACACCATCTCGTTGTGAACACTGCCAATGTCTTTCGTAGGAACTACGAAAAACGGATCGAGACCCAATTCCCGCTGCAATGCGTCAAGCAAGCGGGGAGATGGGCACTTCTCTCCTGCCTCAACCTTCAACAGAAATACGTGACTGCATCCGACTTGCCTAGAGAGCTCTCGAACTCCTATGTTTTTTTTGAGCCGGGCATTCTTAAGAATTTGATGAAAATCGAGTCCTTGGATGGCCTCGAATGACATTCCCGGTTTAGGGAAAAGAATCGTGTAATCTTTTTTGCGCATGGGATGGAACTGACTGCACGCTGGTAACCGGGTTACCACGCAAAGCCAAAGCAGTCAACACGATTTCTAATGCCCGTGTGGGCTTTTTCGCATTGGCGTCGCAGTGTGGACGGCAACAAACGACCGATGGCACAACAAAGCACAACAAAACGTTCCGTCTTATGTTCCTTAATTTGCATCAAATCGCCAAAGCAGGATATTCACAAGTGTTTTAATAAGAGAAACTTACGGAAAATTGATGAAAATCGATGAAGCGATTTTTCGGGTTCGGAAGCCGTGGTGGAAGTGATCCGCTTGCTGCACGCGGGCACCGCCTGTCCCCTCGATCAACTGGTCGAGCTGGCAAGGGCGCCCAAGATGAAAGGCTGGATTGAAAAGCACGATCCGAGGTTGGCGGAGGCACTCGGTTTTTAGGTTCTCGGCCACGATGAGCTCCCGGTCACAAGCAAGGAGATCGAATGCCTCCGGGAACGCCAGACCGAGGGGCTCACTGGTGGACGGCAGTGCCCATGCGGCTTGGGTGTGGATTTTCCAACATGGGGCGATCCAGTCATCGCGCCATTCCGGTGCGGACCGATCGATTGTACGATGTGGCATTTCCGTGCGGAGACTCTGATTCGGGTGGCGCACGGGGGCAAGATCGTGGCATGTCAGCGTGCTGTCGTCCCAAAACGCGAAGTCGGGCTGGAGGGTGTCCGGGGATTGACTCCGCGAAGGTCTCGTCCGACGTTCTTCCCATGGCGCGCGACGTGAAACAGAAGAAGCCATGGCTGCCGCTAGAGTTCGCAGCCTACAGCGCCGAGATCGAAGCCGGCGTCACTCCAGAGGGCATGATCCCGCTGACCCTGCGCGAACGCATGACCGTGGTCGGTGGCTGCGAATTGATCGCGCCGACTGGCACACCGGTTTTTCCCACCCTCGAGGGTGTCTATAGGGAAGGAGATTATGCCTGGACGACTCCGGAAGCAGTGGAGATTTCGGCCGAGGTTTACGCGAGACACCTCGCCAGAAAAGCGGGTGAGGGTGTCGATTGACACCGCCATGAAGTAGACACGACCTCCGGAAAATCTGCGCGACGTTTTCAAGCCACTCTTTGCTCGGAATATCCGATCACGCCCCTTGCCGAGCAGTAGAATTTCTGGATGCGTATGACCATGAGCGCGAGGATCGGCAGCGGCCTGGGAGTCGCCTTGATGGTAGGCATGGCATCGATGGCCGGGAGACCGGCACCGGCCGAGGATTGGCCCCAGTTCCGCGGGCCGCATCGGGACGGGAGTTGGGCAGAGGCGGGATTGGCTGAAACCTTTCCGGACGGAGGACCGGCGGTAGGGTGGCGGCAGCCGGTGGCCTACGGGTGGTCGAGTCCCGTGGTGGCGGGGGGCAGGGTCTTTGTGTCCGATGCCGTGCTGGAAAAGCCGGTCGCGCGTGAGCGGCTGCTCTGTTTTGACGAAGCGACGGGGAAGAGGCTCTGGGCCTTCGATTACGTCGCGCCGTATCCGGATTGGGCCTTCGTGCCTGGTCAGGGCGGCGGGCCGACCGCGACGCCAATCGTGCAGGATGACCGGGTCTATGTGGTGGGAGCCAATGGCGAAGTGCATTGTCTGGCGGTCGAGACGGGCGCGGTGAGCTGGTCGCGGAAGTTGGGTGAGGAGTTTGAGATCGGGTCCATGGGTTGCCGGGCCTCGCCGCTCATTGATGCCAGGCGGCTCATTCTGTTCACCGGGGCCACGCTGGATGCGGGCGTGATGGCGCTCGACTTGGAGACGGGTGCGACGCTGTGGCGGGCGATCGACGAAGGGATCTCGAACAGCTCGCCGGTGATCATCAAGCGCGATGACGGGCATCACCTCATCGTGTGGACGACCGCATCGGTTTTCTCCCTGAATCCGGCGACCGGGGCGCTCGACTGGCGCGAACCCATGACCACCAGCAACAATGACTGTGTCTCGACGCCGGTCTCCCACGGCGACCGCCTGTTGATCGGAGGGCTGATGATGGAATACCGTCCCGGTGGGGCAAAGCCGGCGATCTTGTGGCCCGCCGACCGGACGGTCGCCCTGAAGCGGATCCTGAGCCACACCTCCACGGCCCTTTGCCTTGATGGCCATGTTTACTCCGCCCGGATGCGTGGCGAGCTGGCCTGCCTCGATGCGGCGACGGGCCGGGAACTCTGGCAGACCGACGGCATCACGGAGCCAAAGAGCGGTGCCAGCATTCATCTGACTCCGGCGGCGGATGGGGCGGTCTATTTGTTCACCGACGAGGGCGTGCTGATCCGGGCGGTTCTGAGCCCGTCGGGATATGTGGAACGGGCCCGCGCCAAAGTCATCGAGCCCACCTCGCCCTTCGGTTCAAAAAAATGCGCTTGGTCGCCGCCGGCCTATGCCAACGGCCACGGCTACTTCCGCAACGATCTGGAGGTGGTGTGTGTCGACCTGCGCGAGACGCGGAGACCGTGAACGGGATCGGTTCATTCCTAGTCGAGGTCCTTTCCGAAAATCGAGATCCGGGAAACGAACGGTCCGGCCAACACCCCCACGTTGTCCATCATCCGCCCCACTCCGCTGGTCGGGCGGCGCTTAAGCGGCAAGCAGGGCGTCGAGTGGCGCGGAACGGTTGCTCTTGCCGATGCGGTCGAACAAGCAGGTGCCCGACACCTGCCAGCCGGTCAGTGCGGAGGTGGCCTTTGGACTGGTGGTGCAAGAATCCGTGACGTGATAACCCGAAATTCACAGGGTTCGCGCGGAACAAAGCTTTCACTGAACGACGCCCCAAAAAACTGAGGAAGTTGTTCTCTGACTCTTCCCTTCCACGAATTCAATCGCCCTTGCCGCGGCTTTTCCTTGCCGCACTTCGTTGATGCTTGCTCCTTCCTTCAACAGGATCGCCGAGAAGGCGCAATTTCCCGGGTTCCTCGGGTGCCCCACTAAGGGGAGGCAACTCCTCCTCCCCCTCGGGAAAGACGGCGACGCAATCGCCACGCCGTGCCGCTGCATTGAACTGTCGCCGGGTGCGGACGGTGAGAACGGATCGCTGGCAATGGGCGCAATGTTTCCCCGAGCCATCGGGCAGATCGGCCATCTCATCCCACTTCATGGGACAGAGGAAACGGAAGTCGCAGGAGGTGATTATTGCAGAGGTCGGAGGACAGAAGTCGGCGAGAGTGCTTTCACAGTCGACACTGGCCGGCGGTTCATCGTCGATTTACTCGTATCCTGCTCCCAAACGGATGATCTCGACCCGGCCTTCTTTCAGGTGGAAGTAAATTCCCTCGTGCCCGGAACCGGCGACAAAGAGCGAATCATCGGAAGCGATCTTGTCCTCGAAAGCACCGTAGACGCGGCGAAGGTCCTCGACGGTGCTGCCAATTTCGATACCGCCGGTGGTGCGTTGTTTGCTGGGGTCGGAGACGTAAACTTCGTCGACGGCACGCAACCCGGTTTTCGGGTCTGTGCGGAGCGAGATCTGGAGCCCCTTGGAACCGTAGTCGGCCTCGGTGAGCGTGTCACCATTATGCACATCCTTTCCCTCTTCTCCCCACTTGTCGGGCTCGCCAAGCAGCTTTTTGAGCTCGGCCTCGGGAAGGCGGTAACGGACGCCACCAAGCGTCTCTGTCTTGAGGAGGAGAGCGGTGTCCACGTCTGGGGAAACTCCTTTTTCCGTCGAGGTCAGGAGGCTGAAGACGATGCCGCCGGTATCCGCACCAATGACAAGCTTACCGGGAGTGAATTCAGGAAGACTGGGGTTTGGCTTCCAGCGCGAGAGGTCGCCCTCCCAGGCGATGAGGGTCTCGCCATCCAAGGTCACTTTCAAGGATGTCTCGCCGATCTCGGCTTTGAGTTTGTAGGTCCGCCCCGGAACGAACTGCATGGGAGATTCTTTGGCGAGTCCGAGCTTCACGAGTTCAGCCGCGGCACCTCCGCGCATGTAGAGGCCGTCGTATCCACCCATGTGGTGCCCCATGAACTTGTCTCCCGGATGCGCCTGCAAGAACAGGGGCACATAGCCGTGCTTGGTTGGCAATCGAAAGGTGATGTATTTCGTACGCTCGGCGCTCAGGGAGAATTCGGCGTTCAACTCGTAAACATTCGACCGAGGCTGATACGGGGTCTCGAGATGGGTGGTGCGTTTCGTCACCTTCACTTCCAGGCCCTGCGGCGTTACGGTCCAATTACCGCTTTTATCGCCTGCCGTCAGATTCGGCAGCGCGAGCACATTCACCTCCTGCTCACCAGCAAAAGATACGCTCATCGAAAAGAGGAATGCGACGCTCCCTAAGAGAAACACCCGGCCCCGTAGGCTGCGAAGGATCAGATAGGGGATCGTTGCATTCATGGAATCGAAGGTGTCGTGATCAACGACTGGGCGGAGCTTAGCAGAGCGAAGGATGGCTGGCAATGTCCGCAATGTTCTCCCGGGCGATCGGGCAGATGCGTCAATCGGCGCAAATGATGGCCACACTCACGGTCGTGCCAGGGCCGCGCCGACAGCGCGGACGCGTGCGTCGCCTTCGCCCAGGGTCGGGCAAATCCATCCCCCCTCGTCGAACTCATTCCATGCGTAGACGATGACGGTGCGGGCCTCGGCCTCAATCGGGTGGCGGCGCGCCCACTCGACGGCATTCCGGATGTGATCGCCGACTTCGACGGGCTTGGGTGCCTGATAGAACCGTTCGAGATCGGCTCCCCATCCTTCGTTGTTTTCCCAAAAGACGGGGTGTTCAACACGGGGCCGGCGATCCCAGCCTGTCATGGCAAGAGGTACGAGCCGGGCACCGGTGGCGAGACTGCTCTGCCAGTAGGTCTCGACATGGGCGGTGAGCTCGGCGTAGGGCGCATCCCTGCCCCCGTTTTGGACGGCGTAGGCACTGATGGCGTCGCAGCCGCTCGCCTCTGCAAAGGTCTTCGCCTGGTCGGGCGATGGAACCATCGCCACACAATAGACTTCGGGGAGACCGCGACGACTGACGGCGGCCCGCAGGGTCGCGACGGCAGTTCTTACGCCGCCAGCCCCGGCCCAAGCAGCCTCGTTGCTCTCCACGGCGAGATTCAGGAGGTAAAAGAGCGGTCGCTCGCCGAGGACGGTCTGGTGGCAGGGGAGCGCCATGAGGTCGGCGAGTCGTCCGGCTTCGCTCTCGAAGGAATCGGGCTTCCAATGGCTCGCGTCGCCGATCAGACAAAAGCGAACTTGATCGCGCGCGGGGTGGGCGAGGTAACGGTGCAGCGCGAGGCTCATGGGACTGTCCGCGCCATAGGCGCAAAAGGCCCAGTAGTCGAGCCCCGCTGACTTGGCGTGGGCGATCTCCCGGGTCATCACGGTATCGCTGCCGTCGCTGATGGTCACGCTTCCCTCGGGAGAGACCTGGGCGAAAAAGGGAAGACGCCCCTGCCAGTGCGGCGGGGATAGACTCTTCTCCATGGCGCGACCGATCTCGCTCGCTCGGCCATGCCAGGCATCCCAACGGATCGCTCCGACGGCGATCTCCCCGGCAGCGGAGGGCTCGGAGGCAGGACTCCCGGACAGGGCAAGGAGGAGATAGGCCGATAGAAAGGGGATCGCTCTCGTGGTCATCAGGCTGGGGCTGCGGCTGGGGTTGGAGGATGGACGGGATTCACGGGTGTCAGCGTCGCCGAAGAAAACATCTATCCTGAAACGGCCAACTTTGAAATCAAAGGTATGGAAAAGCTTCTGCCATTTTCCGAATGGCAGGCGCTGGAGTTGTATGTGAGATGGAATCATATCCTCGAAACTCGCTGAAACCGTCAGTTTCGGTAGGTTCAGTGAACGGGCATGTAACTCAATTCAAGCAAAGCCCGTGAGCTTGAGGAAGGATTTCAACCTTTCAGCCGAATTGAGAGATGTCTTTTCACCGCAGCCGTCCCGGGTTGTCGGAGAAGATTCGCAGCCACTGTGGAGGCTGACATGCTTCGACGTTCATCAGGTCGGGTTGGGTGCGGATTCCTCACGATTGGTCTTGGCGAGCAATCGAAAGATCAGGTCAGCAAAGTGGTGCGCCACAAAACCGGAGAAGACGCCGATCAGGACCGACGGAGGGATGTCGCTCGGCCAGTGCGCTCCGCAGTAGATCCGCGACCACGCCACGGCAATTCCAACGAGGCCGAGGAGGAACCCCGCCCTCCTCCGGAACCGGAAAGCTACGGTCGCGAACATGAAGAAGTTGATGACATGGCTCGAGGGAAAGGAATTTCCGTGACGGACCAGGTCCGTTGAAGGTTCGCTGACAACCACGTTGGGGGGCTCGAAGACATGAAAGAGCTTCGGTTCTCCCGGGGATAGGCTGCGCACGATCACTCCCACTCGGATGTCGCGGGGCCGGGGTCGGGCGAAGACGTGTTTGAGGGCATGAGAAAGGATCACATCGCCAAGGAGCAATCCGATTGCGACGGAAAGGAGGAAAAGACGTCCGGATTTCCCTCCGAGAATCAACACCCAGAGAGCTCCGGCAAACATGAAGGGCTTCCAGACATCGAGGGACGAGATCAACGGCATGAAGTGATCGAGGAAGGGCGAAGACCACGAACGGTTGATCAAGTCAAAGAGAACGGTGTCAAGGTTTCCCATGGATTCGAGAGTCCCTGCCGCAGGTGGAGGGATTTTACTTGCCGCCGGCAATAACGAGAAGTCCGCCCGTGACAAGCACCGCACCTCCAACGAGCCGCCAGGTGAGGGGTTCTCCCAGGATCATGACGGAAAGGGCGAGGGTCACGAGGATGCTGCCCTTGTCGACGAGCGAGACGTAGGAAACGGTGCCTTCGTGCATCGCCCGGTAGTAGCAGATCCACGAGAGTGTGGTGGTGAGGGCGGAGAGCGCGAGCAGGGCGATCGTTTTCCACCCGGCCGCGTGAAGGGTTGCGGCAGCCTTGCTGGTGTCGGTGAGAAGCAACACCGCGACCATCGTGAAAACAAAGACAAACGCCGTTCGCACCGCGAGACCAAGATCGGCCCCGACGGTCTTGAGCCCTGCTTTGGCGACGACCGCGGTGAGTCCGGCAAAGACTGCGGCAGCGAAGGCGTAGAGTTTCCAGCGTTCCATGTTCCCGGGCGTGAGGGTCAGCCGGCGACTCGACCGCTCTTCTTCAACCACCGTGCCGCCAAATAGGCCGTGAGAAGGATTCCGACGGTGATGAGCAAGCCGAGATCCCATCCATCCTGCCACCATGTCAGATCGTAGCGATGGTGACGGGTGAAGAGGAGGATCAGTGGGATCCCGGCGAGTGAGACGAACATGGTTCCGTATTCCTTGACGAGGAGCCGTTGCCAATGAAATTCCGAGGCCCGCAATGTCGCGATGAGACCCTTCAGCTTCGGTGCGAAGCGGGGGACGTCCGCGCAATATGCGTCGTAGGCTGTTCCGAATTTGCCCCGGAGGAAATTCTCCTCGGCGAAGGTGATCGCGAGGTAGGCGATGAGGAAAAAGACACCGCCGACGCTCATCGCGATGAGGGAGTTTGACGCCACGACTGCACCGAGGATCCCGAGATAGTTCCCGACGTAAAGGGGATTGCGGCAATGGTTGAACATGCCGCCGGTGACGAGATCGTCCGCGTAGACTTTGCCCTCGCGTCCCCCGCGAACGATGTATTCGAGGCCCACGGTGACGGCCCGGAGGATTTGACCGATGAGGACCAGGCCTGCTCCGACGAGGGCGGCGATTCGCCAGTCCGAAAAGACGTGCGGTGAAGGCACCAGAAGAAGGACGATGGCCAGGGGAAAGAGGCCGTTGCGATATTTGAAGAAGAAGTTGCCAAGAGAAATCATGTATGGCGGTGGGTTGGATGGAGTCACTTCACGGCGACGATTCCACAGAAGTTGTACCACTTGAAAAAAGTGTCCTCCTGGGTGAATCCGAGCTTCGCGAGCAGTTCGAGATTCTCGGTGAGACGGTAGGGAATGAGGACGTTCTCGAGCGCTTCCCGCTTTTGGGCGATTTCCAGGTTCGAGTAGCCCATGGCGCGCTTCATCTGATAGTAGTGGTCGATGAAGAGCCGGTTCAGGTGCGAGCTTTCTCCGAGAACTTTTTCGACGAGGATGACGCAGCCGCCCGGAATCAATCCGTCGAAAATCCGTTTCATGAGGCGTTCGCGGTAGAGCGGGCGGACGAACTGGAGTGTCAGGACGAGGAGAACGACGGACGCGTTTTCGATTTCGATGTCCTTGTTCAGATCCGCCTCCACCAGTTCGAAGGGCTTGGCGACGTTCGCGGTTTCGAGTTTCTCGCGGCACTTGTCCAGCATGTCGGCCGAGTTGTCGATGCCGACGAGGGTGACATCGGCGGAGATACTTTTGTCCATGAGAATCATGGTGGTGCCGGTGGCGCATCCGAGATCGTAGATCCGGGTCCCCGCGACCGCGTAGTCGGCGGCGAGTTGCCCGGTCATCTTCTGGATCTCCCGATAATAGGGGACGGATCGATCGACCATGTCGTCGAAGACGGAGGCGACCTTCGAGTTGAAGGCGAAGTCCTGGATGGCATCGGTGGGAGTGTCGAAAATGTTGTCCGGCAAGACCCGTTCGCGATCGGGAACGGGATAGGCGATTTCGTTGGTGAGGGGATCGGTGATCATGGCATGTTCGGGGAGGTGATGTTAGGAAAGCGTGTCTCGTGAGGCGATTCTCCCGAACCGGGCATAAAGCGCGGGAAGGAGAAAGAGGTTCAGCAGCGTGCTAGTGACGAGGCCTCCGAGGATGACGAGGGCCATGGGACGCTCGATCTCGTTCCCGGGGACGTCACCCTTGAGGACAAGGGGAAGCAGGGCGAGCGCGGCGGTCGCAGCGGTCATGAGGATGGGGATGAGACGCTCCTCGCTGCCGCGTAGGACGAGGTCGAGACCGAAGGGGGTATGCTCCTCGACCTGAAGGTGTCGATAGTGGCTGACGAGGAGGATGCCGTTGCGCGCGGCGATGCCGAGGACGGTGACAAAACCGACGAGCGAACCAAGCGAGAGAATGCCTCCACCGAGCCAGGCGGCAAGGACCCCGCCGATGAGGGCGAAGGGCAGGGTGAGGGCGATGAGGAGGACAAGGCGGGGCGATTGGAAGTCGGCGAGGAGCAGGGCGAGGATGCCCGCGAGCGAAGCGAGGGCAAGCCAGCCGAGGCGGCTCTGGGCGGCCTGACGTTCGGCCCACTCTCCGAGGATCTCAGGATGGTAGCCGCTCGCGAACGGGATCTTGCCGATACGCTCCTCGATTTCCCGCGCGACCTCACCGAGGGCACGTCCGCTGACGTTGCAGGTGACGTCGATGCGGCGGGAGGCGCCTTCCCGCTTAATCGCATTCGGCGTGGGCACGATGGCGAGGTCGGCAACATCGGCGAGACGGACATGACCTCCGCTGGGAGTTTCTATCAGCAGTTCGCGCAGGGTGGTGTAGTCGGCCCGCACCGAAGGAACGCTCCAGACGGTGACGTCGTGGACACGCTGGTCCTGAAAGACTTCACCGACCTTGCGACCGCTGATGAGCGTGGTGACGGCCTGGCGCACCTGCCCGGCGGTGAGACCGTGGAGGGCGGCGTTCTCGGGTCGGAGTTTGACGGTGATCTGGGGCACCTGGACCTGCGGCTCGACTTTCAGGGCGCTGACCCCGGGGATATCCTGGAGCGCCTCGCCGACCTCGGTCGCATGGGTTCGGAGCTGTTCGAGGTCGGGTCCAAAGATGCGGACGACGACGCTGGCACTCGCACCGGTGAGCACTTCCTTGATGCGTTCGCGCAGGAAGGTGAGCAGATCTCGGGTGAGTCCGGGATAACCGTCGACGACCGCCTGCACTTTGTGAATCGTTTCGTCGTAGGGTGCCTCGGGATCGAGACTGATCCAGAGTTCCGTGAAGTCCGGTCCGACGACCTCGTCGGCGACCTCGGCCCGGCCGATGTGGGCGCCCTGGTTGCGCACGCCGGGCACCTTGAGGAGATCCGTGGCGGCAGCGATGGTGATTCGTTTGCTGGCTTCGACGCTGGTGTTGGGTTTCTCCAGCCAATGCATGAGGAAATCGCGTTCCTTGAAGCTCGGCAGGAACTCCTCCTTGAGCTGCGTCTTCCAGATCCAGCCGGTGCTGAGGAAGGCGAACGCAAGGAAACCCATCGCCGCCCAGGGACGCTTCGCGAAGAACGGGAGGATGCCACGATAGGTTGCCTTCATCCCCCGCGAGAGGAGGGCGTCGCGGTGTTCACCGGGTTTGACCTTGAGCAGGATGAGGCTGAGTGCTGGTGTCAAGGTCAGGGCGACGGCGAGCGAGGCGGTGATGGCGAGAATGTAGGAGAGCGCGAGCGGCCGGAAAAAGGTTCCCGCGAGCCCCGGCAGGAAAAACACCGGGACAAACACGAGAACAATGATGACGCTGGCATAGACGACGGCGCTGCGGACCTCGATCGAGGCATCGAGGACGACCTTGATTTTCGGCCGCGGGTTGGGAAGCAAGGCATTCTGCCGCAAACGGCGCAGGATGTTCTCCACATCGATGATGGCATCGTCGACCACTTCCCCGAGGGCAATGATGAGACCGGCGAGAATCATCGTGTTGATCGTTTCGCCGCGCCAACGCAGCAGCAGGAGAGCGATGGCGAGGGAAAGCGGGATCGCGGTGATGCTGATGACGGTGGTGCGCCAGTCTCCCAGAAATAATGCGAGGACGACAACGACGAGCAAACATCCGAGCCAGAGCGCCTCGGTGAGATGGTCGATGGAGAGCTGGATGAAGGTCGCCGGGCGGAAGATGGTGCTGTCGATCGTGACGCCGGGCAGACCGGGTTTCAACTCTTCGAGCACCTTCTCGACTCCGGTGGTGACATCGAGGGTGTTTCCCCAGGGCTGCTTTTCGACGATGAGGAGGATGCCGTCGCCGTCATTGATGACCGCGTCGCCGATCAGGGCGGGGTGGCCGATCTTGACCTCCGCGACATCGCCGAGGCGCACGGGGGCACCGTTGCGGAACTCGACGATGGTGCGGGCGAGGTCCTCCGGCGTGGCGATGAGGGAGAGCTGGTTGACGGGGAGCCGCAGGTTCGGCGTGTCGATGAATCCGCCCGCGCTGATCACTGCGGCATCACCGGCCGCTTTCGTGATCGCATCGAGGGTGATGCCGGCGGCGCGAAGTTTCTGGGGATCGACGAGCACCTGGAATTGCTTGTCCCGCTGGCCCCAGATGGCCACGTTGGCGACGCCCGACACGGACATGAGGCGGGGACGCATCGTCCAGAGGGCGATCTCGCTGAGCTCCATCTGGTCGAGTGTGTCGGAGCGGAGACCGACTTTCAAAACCCGGCTCAACGAGGAATAGGGAGCCATCAGCACCGGTGGCTTGACCACGGCGGGGAGGCGGTTTTGCGCAAGGTTGAGACGCTCCTGCACGAGTTGCCGCGCCTTGAGGATGTCCGTCCCCGTCTTGAAGATCATCACGACGGAGGAAAGGCCAAGGACGGACTTGGAACGGATCGTCTTGAGGAAGGGCAGGCCGTTGAGCGAGTTCTCCAGCGGCACGGTGACGAGCGCATCGACTTCCTCGGTGGACAGACCGGGCGCCTCCGTCTGCACCTCGACGAGGGGCGGGGCGAACTCGGGGAAGACATCGAGGGGCGCGTTCTTCGTCGCATTAATCCCGACGACGAGCAGTGCGATTGCCGCCGCGACGACGAGCACTCGCATGTTCAGCGCCCAGGAGACAATGGAATTCAGCATGAGGGGTGTCTCGTGGGATTATTTGCCCGTCATGAACTCCGTGCCGAAGAGTTCGGCGGATCCGTCTGTGACGACCTTCGTGCCGACCGGCGGACCGCTCGACAGCACCGCCTCGCTACCGGAGAGCCGGGCAACCTGAATGCGGCGACGGGTGTAGGTGTGCGGTGCAGTCAGCTCATAGACCCACTGGCCGCCGTGGATGTCGTGCAGCACCGCGCTGAACGGAAGCACGAGGCTTTCGATCTTGCCGTCGAGCGTGGGGATTTCGACCGCGACCCGTTCGCCGCTGCGGAGTTTCGTATCGGCGGGCAAGGTGTAATACCAATCGATGGTGTTGGTCAGTGAGTTCGCCGTGGGTGGGCCGGCCACGGGCTGCGCGCTTTTTGAAGGGCTCGATCCACCCAAGGCCCTGACGGATGCGGGTGCTGCGGGGGCGAGGAGAGCGGATTCGCCGCTATAGACCGCGACGCGAACCCAGGCGCGCTTGGGTCCGCCGGATTGCCCGACGGGGGATCCGAGGAGATCGCGCTGGGCTTTGGCAGTGGCCATGGCGGCCTCAGCGAGGGCGAGGGAGGTTTTCGCCTCATCCACTCCGCGTATGCTGCCGGCTTCCGCGTCGAGCATCTTTTGCGCGCGCTCCACCGCGATCTTCGCCGCGTCCATCTGCACCTGCGCCTGGAGAATGCGTCCGTCGGCGGTCGCTTGCAGATCAGCGAGCCGCAAGACTTCTTCGAGCGTGCCTCCGAGCACGGGAGCGACGGGTTTGCCATCGGCCGCGAGCGGCGTGACCACTTCGCCGGAAAAGAGACGCACCGCGGGGAGAGTGCGTTGTTCCACCGAGACGACCTTCAGTCTCAGGGCTACCTCGGCCTCCGGCTTCAGGGTGAGAATGACAAGATCCCCTTCCTTGGTGATCGTGGCCGGGGCTGACCCGCCGGCATCGGCGGCGTGGAGGATTCCCGCTGCATGGATCGCGAGGATGAGGATTGGAAAGAGAATCGCTTTCATAGGGAAAGATCAGCGGAGGGTCGCCTGCATCGCATCTTCGAGCGCCCCGGCGGCGGTCAATGCTTCAAGATTCGCGGCCATCAGGGCGACATCGGCGGTGCTCGCCTCGATCCGGCGGCGCGTCAGTTCCAGCGCGGAGAGTTCGCCTCCCTCGACCATGCGTCGGGTCGTGTCGGTCGCGGCGGCGGCTTCCCGCGCGAGCTGCTCGGCTGTGGCTGCCTTGGCTTTGGATGCCTGATAGGCGGCGAGAGCGACGTCGATTTCGCCCTCGATCACGCCCTGCTGGGCGAGGAACCGTTTCTCGGCGGTGATCCTGTGCGCCTCCGCTTCCGCGATGGGACCGCGATTGCCGTTCAGCGGCAGTTCGAAATTCAACCCCAACTGCCAGCGGTTCTGACCGGAGTTGTAGTCATAGCCGGGACTCAGATTGATGTCGGGGTATTGCTTCGCGAGTTCCAGTTTCAGCGCGGACTCCGCGGAGGCGTAGTCGGCTAGAAGGGCCATCAGGTCGGCCCTTTGGGTGAGGGCATAACGACGACACTCGCCCGGCTTGATGCCACCGAGACTGCGGAAGGTCGAGAAATCCAGATTGACGGCCCGCAGCGCCGTCAGCGGCACCCCGATCGCCGCAGCGAGCCCCGCCTCGCCCGTGGCCGCGAGGCGCTCGGCATCCTGTCGGGCGAGGCGGGCACGGTTGATCATGAGACGGGCCTGGGTGAGTTCGAATTGCGAGACGTCCCCGGCCTCCATCTGCGCGGTCAATTTCTTGATCGCTTCTTCATGAAGGGCCTCCTCCGTCTGCAACAGACGGATGTTTTCCCTCGCCCCATAGACTTCGAGCATCGCCGCCCGCACTCGTGAACGCGCCGTCCAGGCCCGGGCCGAGACCCGCCACCTCGCCGCCTCCGCTGCCGCCATGGCCTGCTCCGTGCGACGCGAGCGTTTGCCCGCCGTCTCGATCGGGAGGGACAAGCTCGGGTTGATGAACCACGGTGTGAAGGCCACCGGGCTGCTGGTCCATTGCGGCGAGAATGTGAAAACCGGGTTCGGTCGTTGTTGTGCCGTCAGGATCGCGGCGCCAACCTCCGCCGCCTCGGCTCGGGCGAGCGCGACGTCCGGGTGAAAATACGTCGCGGCGAGAGACAGATGATCGACGGTCCACGCCCGGCCGGACGCCCCCTGCTCCGCGAGAAAGGCCATTAGTCCGGGGTCATCGAAAGAACGCCCCCCGAACGCCGCGAGAGTCTCTTCCGCGACGAGGGGCCTTTCCTCAAACTGGACGCACGAGGCGAGCGGAAGGAGGGTAAGGAATAGGATGGGGAAGGCGACTTTCATGGATAGCCCACAAAAGCCGAGTGACGGTCCGTCCCAAATCCAAGTCAAGACAGCGGAAAGAAGATGACAGTATCTTCATTTTTCGAAGATCAGGGCGGCGGGATGGCGGGGATGGCGAAAGAAACCTCGGTCCTTCCATCCGGCAGCACGGCGTAGCCGATCCGTCCGCCGTGTGCTTCGACGATTGATTTTGCGATGCTGAGACCGAGACCGCTGCCCTCGATCGCACTGTTGTGCGCCGGATCACCGCGAAAGAAGCGCTCGAAGACCCGCCCTTGAAGCTCGGGGGCCAGCGCTGCTCCCGTGTTGCGGATTGCAAAGACCGAATCGTCGTCCTGTCGTTGGAGGATCATCTCGATGCTCCCGTCAGGGACGTTGTATTTCACGGCGTTGTCCGCGAGATTCAGCAGCACTTGGCGGAGCCTCATCCGGTCGGCGCGCACCTCAATCGGCGGACAGGCGGACAGCTTCACGGTGATCCCGGACCCGGCCGCGAGGAGCGCCGCCTCCTCAGCGAGATCGCACGCGAGATCGTGGAGCGCCACCGGTTCGCGATTCAACGGCATCAGGCCGGCATCCGCCCGAGCGAGAAAGGAAAGCTGCCCGACGATCGACGAAAGACGTTGGACTTCCTCCAGCAGGGTGGCTGCATTCTCCCGTTCGTGAACCGTTGCATCCTCCCGCACGATCGTTTGTTCGAGCGTGCCGTGCAGGATCGTCAGCGGCGTTTTCAGCTCGTGCGAGGCGTTCAGGGTGAATTCGCGGGCCTGGGTGAAGGAACGGCCAAGACGCTCCTTCATCCGATTGAAAACCGCCGTCATCCGATCCAGTTCGTCCCCATTGCCGCTTTGCGGAACCAGGTCGGAGAGATTCGAAACATCCGTCCTCTCCAGCGCCTCGGTCAATTCCTCGATCGGTCGCAGGGCTCTCCGCATCAGCATGCCGCCTCCGATGATGCCGAGGAGGATCGCCGGCAGTCCGCCGTAGAGGATGATCTCGAAGGTCTCGAACAGGGGATCGTGTTTGAGGGCCGCCTCCGCTCCGCCGCGCAGAGCCTCGTTGCGTTGCTCGGTGAATTCAAACCAACTCCAGAATCCGACGATCACTAGGGAAAGGCTGAGAGTGACTGAGTAGTAAAGCAGGATGCGGCGTCGCAGAGTCATGGCTGGAGGCGGAGGGCGTAGCCGAGGCCACGAACGGTTTGGATGAGGGATTGGGAAGCTTCCCGGTCGATCTTGTCACGGAGTCGGCGGATGTAGACCTCGACGAGATTGGATCCCGGATCGAAGTCATATTCCCACACCGCACTGATGATGTCCCTGCGGCTGACCACACCGCCTTCCGCCCGGATGAGGCATTCGAGGAGCAGGCTCTCCCGGGTGGAAAGCTCGATCCGCTTGCCGCCGCGCCGCGTCTCCCTCGTCGCCTGATCGAAAGTCAGGTCGCCGATCGAATGCACCGTGGCCTTTTGCTGGCTGTTCCTCCTGAACAGGGAACGCACCCGAGCCATCAGCTCGGACATCGCAAAGGGCTTTGGCAAGTAGTCGTCTGCCCCCGCATCCAGCCCCTCGACGCGCTGCTCCACCTCGCCCCGGGCGGAGAGCATGATCACGGGCGTGGCGTGCCCCCTCGCGCGCAGCTCGCGAACCAGCCCGAGCCCGTCCAGCCCCGGCAGCATGATGTCCACGAGCAGCAGGTCGAAGCCTCCCTGGATGGCTTCCTCGAGTCCTCTAATCCCGTCCTCCGCCCATGCCACTTCGAACCCCTCCTGTCTCAGCGCGGTGCCAAGAAGGGCGGCGGTCTTCGGCTCATCTTCGACGATCAGCAGGCGCATCCGGGATTTAGGTCATCTGCTGACAGGATGGGGACAAATGAAAGAGTTGTCATTAACTTCCGCAGGTTGTGCTGAATGACTGCGGGACCCATCAGGCATCAGACACCGCGCTGTAGCGGTAGTTGAACCGTGCATTTGGCGCAGTATCACCTTGATCAAGGAAGTCCATTCCATGGGCATCCGCGGGCACATTGTCGGTCCATTTGAAGTCGAAGCGCACGGGCTTTTCGGCGGTCATGTCGAGCACGGCGCGTTCGGCGGCAAGGTGGAGTTCATTCGTGCCGACTTCCATCCTGGCAGTGCCTGCGTGCTCCCACGCGTTTCCATTCCATCGCTCGATGCTGGAGAGGCCCGGAGTTAGGCGAAGGTGATTGACGCGGTAGTCGTAGCCGAGGCGGCCGGTCCCGGTATTTTGATCGCTGTCGAGCAGCAGCACCATCCAGTCGGGATCGCTGGAAGCCGTCAGAGCATCGCGGGTGCGGACGTGGAAGAACAGATGCGTGGCGTCGTGGGTGACGTGCATGGCGTCGAGATCGTTGCGCCCCGTCTGGTTCGTGTAGCGGCCTGCGCCGGGGACGCCGTCGTGATCGCGATGGGTGGTGTCGTGGAGGTCGTCGAGATAGACGGGCTTCACCTCGGCCCATTGGGCGAAGTCGCCGGGGACGGCGATGGTCTTGGCTGGCGAGGCGGCTGGCAATGGACGCACGCCTTTGTAGCGGCGAATGTTGGCGACCATCTGCCAGTAGTAGTTGTCGCCGAAGCCTCCGCGCATGGGCTCGATGTCCCGGCTGAACTCCGGGCTGTAGTCGTCCACAAAGAAGGTCTCGCCCGCCGGCAGCACGCGGCCCAGGAAGGGTTGCGTGCCATTGGAGAGGAAGCGCTGGGCGATCCATTCATTCCAGCCGGTGATGAAAATGAACTCCGGATCATGCGGGAGGGCGTGCCTCCATTGCTCGTCAAAGTAGAGTCCTTCGTCCGAACGGCACTCCGCTGGTGGGGGCTGCCGGCTGACGTGAAAGCTTCGCCCGATGTTGCTCGTGGCGTGCTGGCTCACGCCGACGGGCACACATTCGGGTTTGTCGGGTGCTTCGTGCCAGCCGGGCACTTGCGGGGCAGAGTCCAGCCACGGCCACTTGTCCCGGCCATCCCCAAACCACGGCTGACCGCGCGTCCATGCCCAAGAGGTGCGGATGGTGAAAAAGGTCTTCACTTCCTCGGTGAGTCCATCTGGCGGTGTAAGTAGGAGCGGCTTGCCTTTCCACTGAAACCACTGGGCGCGATGCTTGCCTGGTTTATACAAGGTCTCCCATAAATGCTGCACCACCGCGTTATGCTGCGCGTAGGCAAACATCGCGATCTGCGGCACGCGATGGCCCTCCGCCTTCATTTGCTCCAGCACGGCACACAGCGCCTCACGCTCCGCGTCGTAGGTGAAGCCGTTCGTGGCATCGAGAACGATCATGTCCACGCCAGCATCCGTGAGCATCTGCACGTGCTTGCGAATGACCCACGGATCATCGGGACGGTAGTAGCCAAAACGCGGCTCGCTCCAGTAATGGGGGGCCTGCACCGGTCCCCACGGAGGCGCGGCGGGATTCGCGGCGAGGATCTTCGCGATGTCATGGACCTCCGTGTTTCCAAACGCGGCGTGCCAGTTGAAGTAAAAGATGCCCACGGTCCGGTTCGGCTTTGGCGGGCCAACTTCTTCGCTCCTTGGCAGCACCCGCCCCAAGGCATCCGTGGCGGCCCAGGTATCCGGCATGGTGTCGCGCGGATCGGTGGCAAAAGTGAAACAGCCAATAGAGGCGACGGCAACGACAAGGCAGCGCAAAGGCAGGTAACTCATTCGGTGTAAACTCATGGTTTGAGCTTCCTGTATTGGAGGACAACGGAGCCGGGCATCTCCGTGATTTCGAGGTTCAGTTTTTGGAGTTCCCCGCCGCTGATACGCACGGGTGGCTCGGGTTCGTAACCGACCGAGCGTGTCACGTCGTAAGTCGCGGAGGGATCGATTCCGCGTAGCGTGCATTCGCGGGCAATGAAGGGTGAGCGATGGCGGCGAAAGCCGACGACAATGCCGTCGCTTTGAGTTGGGCGATGGTATTGAAAAACGCACCAGTCACGCGCATCGGTGTTCACTTCTGAGAGCCTCGCGAAGGCTGCCCTCGCCATCGTCGGCGAGGTTCGTCACGCGGATCGTTCTGCCGCCCTTGCCGCCGCGAGACGCCGCGCCGAATTCCTCGGCGGGCATGCGGGCCTTCACAGCCGAGGCGGTCATCGTCGCGAACAGAATGGAAAGACCGATGATGGGTCTCATGTCAGGCGATCGGGGCGACTTTCATCAATCCGACAGGCTCGAGTCCGCCATCCGGAAAGATCGTGGCCAGCTCCGCCTCGTCCGTCTGGAATGTGCCTCGCAGGACCTCCGCAAAGAGGCGTCGGTATTCGACCCGAATCTCCACTCCGCCGGGTCCGAGCGGATTGGATTCGTCCATCACCGGGACGGGCCAGTCTCCGAGGATCTGCCCGCCCTTGACCCGATCCCCGAGCGCCATGAAGGCGAAACCGCGACCATGGTCGGTGCCCAGGGAGGCGTTCTCGTAGGTCCTTCGCCCGAACTCCGTCGTGATCATCACGGTGTAGCGATCGCGATGGGATTTCAGGTCGGTGTCGAACGCCGCGAGCCCCCCGGCGAGGGTCTGGATCCGCTCGGCCTGCTGCCCGTTTGCGGCTCCTTGGAAAAAGTGGGTGTCCCAATTCCCCAGATCGATGCAGGCGACCTGGAGGCCCACCCGCGTCTTGATGAGCCGCGCCACCTCGTGCAACTGCGTCCCGAACTCGCCCCGGGGATATTCCGCCCCATGCTCCGGAGCCGGTTGCAGTTCCCGCAGCTCGGCGACACGACCGAAGAGCTCCATGGTATCGCGCCCCTGTCCGCCGAGCGCGCCCGGCTCGGCCTCGTAGAGCGCCTTCAGTCCCGCCAGTTCGGACTGGGGATTCGACCGTTGGGTCTTCAGGCGAAGGTCTTCGAGCCGCTGCATGACGCTGGCGCTGGGGGCACCGCGCAAGGACTCTGGCAGGACCGTGCCCAGGGCGACGGCGGCCAGCGCGGAACCGGACTGCCCCGCCGGACCGTCCGCCCCCCCGATCCGACCGCGCAGGAAACGGCCGAGCCAACCTCCTCCCACCGACCGGCCCTCTGCGGCGTCGCCGTGCTCCATCTGATCCTGGCATTCGAAGTGCGATCCGCTCCGGTTCTCCACCCCGACGGACTGGACCGCGCCAAACCGGCCCTCCTTGAACGCCGCCTCGAGCGGTCGCATCCCGGGATGCAAGGCGTAGCGATCCGTGAGCCGGATCGCGGCATCCGAATCCTTTCCGGGAGCCTTGATCGCGAGGGTGGGGCGCTGGCGGTAGTATTCGTCGTCGGCGTAGGGCACCCAAAGATTCAGCGTGTCCGCGCCGCCGCGGAGAAAGAGGTGGACGAGGGTATGGCCCTCCTCGTCGCTGCGGGCCGAGAGCGCGTCTTCAGCGAAGCTGAGCCGGTGAAGGCCCGGCGCGGCGGCGCAGGCGGCGAGGCGCAGGAGGAATCGGCGGCGGCTGGGATGCATGGCGGAAAGGTGAGAATGGATGATTCAACACCGCTGGAAGGCGGGACTGGAAAGAACGAGACCGCAGAGGAGTTGGCGAAAAAGGCGGCGCGACTCCCCGTCGGAGCCAGCCTCCTCCCGGGCAACCGCGAGCGCCTTGTCCAGAGCCTCGACCTCCTCCGGCCTGGGCCGGCGGCCGATGAAATAAGCGAACCCTTTCTCCAGAGAAGTTTGCCTGCCACCGAGGGCGGCGACCAGCGGATCGAGCATCACCCTCACCCCGGCGGCCTCGCCAGAAGCGAGCGCGATGGCATAGTTCCACCGCCACATCAGGGTGCCCAGCCAGGGCGTCTCCTCGTCGGGATAGCCGTCGGGCGTGGGATATTGGAAAAGCCCCTGTCCCATCTGGTCGAGCGGCTCGAGCGTGCCCCGGTCCGCGTGGGTGTCGGCACCGAGCGCCCGGATCGCCGAGACCATGAAGCGGAAGGGACGCTTCAGGAGAGTTCCGCGTGAGGCGAGGAAGGCCTCCGAGGCGAAAAGCTTTCTCAGGACCTCCCGAATGTCGCCGTCGCTGGAGGTGAAGACCGTTGCCAAGTCGTCGATCAACGCGACCGGGGGATCGTAGCTCACGAAGCGACGGCAGAGCTTGCCTGCGATGAATCGCGCTGTCGAGTGATGCCGGCAGACGATGTCGATGAGCGCATCGAGATCGCGAGCCCCGCCTCCCGCGGCGATTTCGTGGCCGAGCACTCTTTTCGGTCCGTCGTCGTGCCAGTCCGCGCGGAAAAAGGCCTCCGACGGGTTCATCGCGAAGAAACGCTTGTGGTCGAAGGTCCAGCCGCTGAGACAGCGGGCCGCGTCGCGGACGTCATCCTGCGCGTAGCCGCCGTCCACGCCGAGGGTGTGCAGTTCGAGCAACTCTCTCGCGTAGTTTTCATTCGGCACGTCCTTGCTGCCGCGGCGGACCTTGTTCGACTTCCCGTCCAGATAGACCAGCATCGCCGGAGAGGTCGCCGAGGCCCGGATGAGATCCCGGAATTTGCCGAGGGCGTGACGGCGGATCACGTCGCGGTCGTCCGACGGTTTGAGGTAGATGCAGTCGCCCTTGTTCAAGTCGATGTTGAGGTGGTCCGTCCAGAACTCGACCATCACCTCGAAAAGCTGGCGTCGGCTGTAGACCGCCCGGAGGAAGGTGTGGCGGGTGAGCTCATCGCGCAGGACCGGCTTACGGAATTCGTAGGCGTTCCCCGCGCTGAACTGGAGGCTTTCGAAACGCTCCGCCCGCAGATCGCAGAGCGTGTCGGTGATCCCCTCGGGCTGGAGCTGCTCCTCGACCCAGGCTTCCCGGCCCATCGACCGGACCCGCTCGAGATCCCCCGGCCAGGGGCCGAAGGCGGCACGGGAGAGAAGGTGAAAATCCGCATCGATCTCCTCGCCCTCGGCAACTGTCAGCGTGGGCGGGATCGTTTCGCCGAAGGTGCGAGTGACCTCAGAGGTGATCCGATCGCACCCCGCCATCAGCATCGCGCCCCCGCCGGCGAGGGAGGTCTTCAGAAAGGCGCGGCGATCGCGGTTCATCCAGGGGGGGAATGCAGCTAGGCGCTCTCTGCGACGGACGGAGCGGACTTCGCTTTCCGATTTGCCAGGAAGGATCGCACATGGACGCCCCATCCGAGCACCGCGATCAGGGGCAGCAGGACGATCCAACCGACCACCGGCAACAGCGCGCAGCAGACCAGGACGAGGCCACCACGTTGGGTCTGGCGCCATAGCTCGGCGGCGAACCCCGGCCAGAGTCGTTCCCCCACCAGAGTAGCGATGCCACCCGCTCCGACAAACCCCACCGTGAGAAAGAGACCGGCAACGAGGACCGAGAGGCCCCCGTTGCGCAGCACATTGGCTACAAAAGCGACGAGCAACACTCCGACGACGGTCGGGACGAGCCCGAAGAGGAAGAGCTTGCCGAGCCCTCGCGCCGCCGCGTCGCGACCTCGTGCCGCCGCCGCAGGCCAGAGGGCCAGCGAGAGGAGCCAGAGCGCCGGTAGCGCCACCAGAAACGCGACCGCGACGAGCAGCCAGATCAGAACGGTTGAGAAGAGCATGGTTTTTTTGGGGGGGGACTGGGCGAGGGGACACGGACGGACTACCCGATGAGACGGTGCTGCTTCGCTGGAGGTTACAGGGAACGGTTCGGGATCTCTTATTTCATTTTCAGGTGGAGGCGGTCGCCCGCCTGGGCGAGCGAGAGGCTGCTCGACGATGGGGCTCAGGGTCTTCAACGGTCCTCCCGCCTGGCACTGCGAAAAGTTCTTCGCCCCGTGTCCGCTGGTATCAGATGCTAAGGGTGTGGGGGCGCACCCCGCACGGCTCCAGATCAAAGGCGGCGATTGCGACCACTCGCTCGAGATATATTACGGCGGCGATTCTCTCGAGATCGGCGGCGTCCATGCGGGTATTGAAGAGTGGAGAAGCGTGCTGCTGGCGATGCTCCAGAAAGACACCCCGCCATCGTAGAAGCGCGCGGATGAAAGACGTGTCGGCAGCCGGGTCTTATCGGCGAAGATCATCGGTTCCGCCTCAACGCAGAATCGCGAATCCCGAAGCCTTCGGGACGACACTCACGAAACTCCACACCGGCAAGCCGGAGACACGGCCCGGTTCTCCCTTTGGCCGAAGGGGGTCGTCGAAGCGCTGCCAGGCAATCTCTCCGCCCCGGTTCCAGCCGGTGCCCTCCGTCCAAGCCACCAGCAGATCCCCCGAGCGGTCGGCACCGAGGGAAGGATGTTTGCGGCCCGCCGGAGCACCGGGCAGGGCGCGGATTTAACGGATCGCCTCCTTCGCTTCATCCCACTGCCCGAGATAGATCTGTCCTTCCCGCTCCCAGGCCATCGTCACGCCCTTTGTGCTGCCAGCGATGCTCATGCTGCTCATCGGACACTGGGTGATCTCCCATCGGTCGATGATCTCATGCTTCCAAGTCCTCCCTCCGTCCTTCGAGAAGAGGGTGGCGATGTCCCGCATCCGCCCTCCCTCCGAAGCCGTGCGGTAGATCACGAACAAGTGGCCTTTCTCATCGGCGAAGGCCTGCATCCCGCAGCAGGCGCAGACCCCGAGTCCCTCGGGGGAAATGGCCCGTTCGTCTTCGAAGGTCTCCCCTTGATCGGTCGAGACGCGGACAAAGACCCTTCTGCCCTCCTCCCCGTGGCCCTCGCCGCCGTGGAAAAAGACGAAGACTCCGCCCTGACCATCCGCGGACAAGGCTCCGCCGCCATCCATCAGCCAGTTTCCCGAAATGGGCCGTTGCTCCTCGAATCCTGTTCCATCTGGATTGGACCGCGCATAAAAGAGGGGTGGCCGGTCTCCCTTGGCTTTCATCGCCCCGTTCCAGATCACGTGGATCCGCCCGTCGCCGTCCGCCGCGATCTGGGCACCGCGGATGGTTCCGGTCGCCACGGCGGTCCCGGGGGTCGAATTGACCCTGATTGGATTCGCGAACGTCGCTTCCTCCGGCCTCTGCACCGAAAAGAAGAGGTTGCCGCCCCCGGCTTTCCCCGGGAAATAAACGACACGAGCGCGGCCGTCCACTCCCGCGAGCGTCTTAGGCTGGATCGCATTTCCGGGCAGGGACGGATGGCTAACAGTTCTAGCAGGGCCAAGTTCGTTTTGCCGCGCAGGGCGTCCTCGCGCCCTGAAACTTTTTAAATTTCTTGGCACGATCAGTTTTTGGCACAACAAAGCACAACACAATGTTCCGCTCTATGTTCCTCAATCTGCATTATATAGCCGATAACGAATATTTACAACTAGCTCAAAAATAGCAAAATAAGGAAAATCGATGAAAATCGCTGAAGTGATTTGTCGGGTTCGAATCCCGTACGGGTCGCCAAAAACAACCGCCGGTCACGGCGGTTTTTTTGTTGCGACGCATAGGGATGAGAACCCGTAGGGTTCGACTGCCGCGCCGCACGGGCCAAAGGCGAGTGCGGTTGGGAATAAAGGCGAGCGAAGCTCGCGAAACCGCAGAGACGGAGCAAGGCGCAGTCAATCCCGTACGGGTCGACCTAAGTGCTCACCGAGCGCGCCAGCGAGTAAGGAGGGCGGGACACTCCTGTCCCGCTTGGTTCGAATTGAGCGTGCTCACCGCGCGTCAGCGAAATCACATCGCTTCGCTCACATTACTTCGGCCGCCTGCCTGCTGAGAGCGTCGTGGATCGCGAATTGAGGAAATCGCTCATCTCCTCACCACCGATCTGCGTTCCGCTCGCCTCACACCATCCCGAGCTTCATGCGGCCTTCCTCGGAGATCATGTCCTGATTCCAGACGGGATCCCAGACGATGTCGACGCGGGCGTTGCTGATGCCGTCGAGCATGAGGATTTTCGACTGGGCGTCAGCGGCGATGGTGGGGCCCATGCCGCAGCCGGGGGCGGTGAGGGTCATCTTCACCTCGACGTTGGTCTCCCCTTCGTCGGTTTTGACTTTGCAGTCATAGACGAGGCCGAGATCGACGATGTTGACGGGGATCTCGGGATCGTAGACGAGCTTGAGCTGTTCCCAGATGGCCCCTTGGATGTCTCCGGAAGCGAGGGCTTCGTTGGCGGCGGTGCGCTTGTTTTTCTCGGCCTCGAGGTCGATGCCGAGGGCGTCGGCGTTTTCGGCCTTGATGCGGGCGAGTCCATGCGGCGTCGCGACGGTGTAGGTGCCGCCGAGCGCCTGGGTGATCATCACCTTGGTGCCGGCCGGGAGGGAAACGACGTCGCCGCTCGGGATTTGGATGGCTTCGACTTCGCGGGTGAGGGTGATTTCTTCGTGCATGGGAGGAGCGCCTGCGGCGCGGTAAAAGGTGGGAAGGGAGCGCCTGAGGCGCAGTAAAAGGTGGGAAGGTAAAAGGTAAAAGGTCTTGGGCGCCTACGGCGTAGTAAAGAGTAACAAGTGGGATTAGTCGAGTTTGACGACTTTGAGTTTACCCGATTTCAGGGGCTGGGCTTGAAAAGAACCAAGGAGGGTCTCGCCGGTGACCGGAGAGGGTTCGGTCGGGGCGGGGGCCACGCCCTGCTCGGCCTTGAGGGCCTCGCGCAGGGCTCCCTCGACCATGTCGCCGCAGTGGAGTTTCATGGGCGGGAGCGGTCCGAGGGGGGCGGAGAGATCGGCGGAGTTCAAATCGCGCGCTTCGGCGATGGTCTTGCCCTTGAGCATCTCGGTCGCGAGGCTGGCAACGGCGATGGCGGTCTGGCAGCCGAAGCTCTGGAAGGAGGCCCGGTCGATGACCTTTTTGCCGTCTTTCTCGGTGAATTTCAGCCACATCCGCACCATGTCGCCGCACTCGGGATTGCCGACGGTGCCAACGGCATCGGCATCGGTCATTTCCCCCATGTTCCGGGGATTGGCAAGGGCGGCCTGGATGCGGTCTTCGGTGGTTTCCATGGGATCAGTCCTCGAACTCGAGTTGGTAGCGGGGGAGGGAGGAATCGGCCTCTTTGGCGTAGGCGTCGATCCCGCCGCGGAGGGCGCGGGCGTTTTTGAAACCGTGGCCGACGAGGTAGGCGCAGGCGTCGAGGGAGCGGTCGCCGGTGTGGTCGTAGAGAACGATGAGGCTATCTTTCGGTTCGGTCGCGAAGATGGACTGGAGGAGATCGTTGCTGAAGAGCTCGGATCCGGGGAGGACGACGGCCTCGTGCTCTTCGCGGGTGCGGAGGTCGAGGAGGCGGGGGGCGGGCGTTTCCTCGAGGGCGGCGGCGAGATCGGTCGGCTCGATGAGGAGGCTGAGGTCGTGCTCGTGGGCGTCGAGGATGTGGCCGACGACTTCCTCGACGGGCAGATCTTCGTTTCGGGCGCAGACTTCGGCGAGAGTCTCGCTATCGTCGTAGGCGCAGCTCTTGCAGCCGCCGATGTGGTAGCGGGCGAAGAGGGCGCGCTTCGCGCCAGGGAAACGGGCGAGGACTTCCCTCATGGTGGTGGAGCCGTCGAGGGCGGGGGCTTCAACTGTGGTGGTGGCCATGAAGGGGAATATGACCCCATCCCGTCCCCTTGGCATTTGAAATTTGAACTTTGCGCGGGAACGGGGACAGTTGGGCCAATGAAACGCCATATCCCCGGTCCCTGGAGCAATCCCCAGGTTTATTTGCTGCCAAATCTGATGACCGCCGGCAATCTCGCCTGCGGTTTCAGCGCGGTGATGGCGATTTTCGACGGGATGCGCAGCCCCGAAGGGGGCGCGAGGGAATTCCACATCGCGATTTTCCTGATCCTTGGGGCCTGTCTTTTTGATGCACTCGACGGCCGGATTGCCCGTCTCAAGGGTCAGGATTCGATGTTCGGCCGTGAATTCGACTCGCTCGCGGACATCATTTCCTTCGGGATCGCCCCGGCCCTGCTCGTGATGGACATGGTCCTGAAGTCCTTCGACGACCGGCTCGGCTGGACGATCGCCTTCGTTTACCTGCTCTGCGGGGCGATGCGGCTGGCGCGATTCAACTGCCTTTCGCAGGCGGCGGCGGAGGGCAAGGCGGTCTCGAAGTCGCGCGATTTCGTGGGTTTCCCGATTCCGGCGGCGGCGGGTCTGATCGCCTCGCTGACGCTTTTCATGCTCTGGTTGAACGAGGGGGAAAAGGACGTGGGCAACTGGAAATACCTCCTCGTTGTGATCATGCCGCTGCTTTCCTTCATGATGCTGAGCGAATTCAGCTATCCGAGTTTCAAGGCGATGAACTGGAAGGCGAAGAAGTCGCTCGTGTGGCTCTTCGTCGCGGTGCTCGTGCTGGTCTGCGCGGTGAATTTCGTGGAGTTCGTGCCGCTGCTGATTTTTGTCGCCTACCTGACTTACGGGCTGGTTCGCCCCTGGATCTCACGCGAATGGAGACGGGAGATCGAGGATGGGGTGGATGAGAATGGGGATGATTCAGAGGTGATGATTGCCGAGGGTGGCCCGGAAGCGAACGACGAGACGGTGCAGTAGCGATGCGCCTGCGGCGCGGTAAAAAGTGGGAAGGTGAAAGGTAGGACGTATTGAGTGGGTCTTGGAACGTTTGGACGAAGTCATTCGCGTAAATTCGCGTTCCATTCCTTCTTCATTCGCGTTCCAACGTTCCAAAGCATTCAACGCAGATTTACTCAGATGCGCTTCGCTCCCGCAGATCTTCGCAGATGGGAAGAAAAGAAGATTTCAACGCAAATGGCGCAAATTCGCTTCGCTCCCGCAATCGGAGCAAAGCGGAGATAGATGCCGGAGGCATCAAATGACCGCAAAGGGGTGGAAAGAATTCCAACGCGAATGGAAGAGGGAATGGGCCACGAATGACCGCGAATACATGTTCCGCAGGAGCTCCTCACCTTTTACCTTTTACCTTCCCACCTTTTACCGCCCCGAGAGGCGCTCCCCGTTGACCGGAGGCAAGTCTGCGCTATGGGTGGCGGATGGATTTTCTGAACGATCTTTTTTCTCTCGAAGGCAAAACGGCCGTCGTCATCGGAGGTACGGGAGTGCTCTGCGGTGAAATGGCCCTCGGACTCGCGAAGGCGGGTGCGACGGTGGCGGTGGTGGGACGCAGCGAGGAAAAGGGAGCCGAGCGCCTCGCCCAGATCGCGGCTGCGGGTGGGAAGGGATTTTTTGTTGCGGCGGACGTGGCCGACCGGACCTCGCTGGAGGGACTTCTCGCCGAAGTCGTCGCGAAACAAGGACGCGTCGACATCCTCGTGAACGGAGCGGGGGTGAATTCGCCGACGCCGGTACTCGAGATCACGGACGAGGAATTTTCCCGCATCCTCGACATCAACCTCGGTTCGATCCTGCGGAGCTGCCAGATCTTCGGCAAACACATGCTGGAGAATGGCGGCGGCTCGATCATCAATCTCGGTTCGATCTCGGGACTGGGACCGCTCAGCCGCGTCTTCACCTATTCGGCGAGCAAGGCGGCGGTGCACAATCTCTCGAAGAATCTCGCGCGCGAATGGGCCGAGCAAAAGGTGCGGGTGAACACACTCGTGCCCGGCTTTTTCCCGGCGGAACAGAACCGCAAGGTGCTCAATGAATCCCGCGTCGCGGCGATCATGGGTCACACGCCGGCGAAGCGTTTCGGCGAGGCGCACGAGCTGATCGGGGCGACCCTTCTGCTCGCGTCGGAGAACGCGGGCTCGTTCATCACCGGAATCGAAATGGTCGTCGACGGTGGATTCTCGGCGATGTCGATCTGAGGAGGATCCGCTGGATCCGGTTCAGCGCCCTCGGGTCCTCGCTCCGGCGACGGGCGAGGGCGGGGAACTGCCTAGGGCATTGACCGCGCGAACGCGGAAGGCGTAGTAGCTGCGTGGACGAAGGCGGGTCTGGAGAAAGCGGAGGGTGCCTCCGGAGACGCTTCCGGCAATCCGCCAGCGGGTCGAGCCGGGATCGCGGCGTTCGATGCGGTAGGAGGTGGCATTCTCGCCACTCGTCCAGGTGAGCTCGATTTTGCCCCGGGGCAAGGCGCGCGCCCGGACTGAGGCGGGTGGGATCGGATCGCTCGTGAAGGCGAGATTCAGCGCGATCTCTCCGGCAGCTCCGTTGTATCCATCGACGGCAATGGCAAATTCCTCGCCGGCGAAGACTTCGATGAAGATGGCGCTGTTAAAGGTGCCGGAGTCCTCGTCGTCGTTGCTGGCAAGTTCGGTGAGGCCGCCGAGGGTATTCCCCAGGTAGAGGCCGAGGGTGGTGTCGAAAGCGCTGCCGTAGGTGTCGAGGAGGAGGAGACCGTCGCGTGGGGCGGACCAGGCCCACCAGAGCGAGCGACCGACGGCGGTGCCGCCGTGGGTGGGTTCGCCCGGCTCGCGGGTGGCCTCTTCGTTGTTCGCGGTGATGGAAAGAAATTCGCCGTTCAAGGTGAGCCGGTCGGCGAAGTCATCGTTCGCCTGCATCGAGTCGGGCTGGAAGGCGAGGTGGAGCTGCACGTTGCCGCCTTCGCCGCGGTAGCCGTCGACGGCGATGTGGTAGGACGTGTCGTTGGTGACGACAAAGGAGACCCGGCTCGTCGCGCCGTTGAAGTCGTCGTTCGAGGCGACGGGGGTGAGGGCCGCGACGTTCGTGCCGGTGTAGACGCCGAGGACGGTGTCGAAATTGCTGCCAAAGGTGTCGATCGTGAGGGTGCCGGTGGAAGTGGCGGTCCAGGTCCACCAGATCGAATTTCCTCCGGTGTCGCCGGCGTGATTGGGCTCGCCGGGTTCCTTGCCGGCCCCGCGGCTGTCGCCGCTGGCGTTGACGCTGTTGCCGCTGAGGAGGGTGCGATTGGAAAAGAGATCGTTTTGCGTGAAGCTGTGATGGCTCCCGCTCTCGGGTCCGGCAGGGGCGGAGGTGCCGGCACTGTTGCGGGCGACGACCCAATAAAAATAGACGGTACCGTGGGCGGACGAGAGGTCGTCGTAGGTCGTCGCGGTGACGTTGGCGAGGAGCGAGGCCGAGGCAAAGAGGGAGGAGGTGTGACGGTAGATGTCGTATGAGGTCGCTCCCGATCCGGCCGTCCAGGTAAGCCGGACACGGTCGCTGAAGGTGTCGTCGGAGGCGGAAAGCCCGGTCGCGAGGGAAGGAGTGGTGGGGGGCGGCTGGAAGGCGAGCTGGAGTTTCACACTCCCGGAAGCTGCGGCAAACCCGTCGACGGCGATTTGGTAATCGGTGCCGCCGGTGACGGCGATGGAGACCCGGCTCAAGCCGTTGCCTCCGGAATCATCGTCGGCGCCCCGCGAGGTCAGGGCGTTGAGATTTGGTCCCGTGTAGACCGCGAGCAGGGTGTCGAAAGAGGATCCGAGCGTGTCGACGGTGAGCGTGCCCGCGGATGGAGCGGTCCAAAGCCACCAGAGCGAGCGGCCGCCTGCGTTGCCCGCGTGATCCGGCTCGTTGCCTTCCTTCGTGGCGGTGGTGTTCGAGGTCGTGACAGACGCACTCACACCCGTCAGGAGGGCACGATTGACGAAGTTGTCGTTGGACATCGCGGCGGTGCGGAAACCGGTGTCTGGTCCGGCGGGATTCAGGGCGCTGCCGGCGCTGTTCTTGGAAACGACCCAGTAGCGGTAGGTGGTGCCGGGAACGGCGGTGGTATCGTCGAAGCCGAGCGAAGCGCTATTCCCGAGCAAGATGGCCGAGGCGAAGTTGGCCGAAGTACCGCGACGCACGTCGTAGGAGGTCGCGCCGGATCCGGCCGTCCACTCGAGGCGGACGCGGTCGCTGAAGGTTCCGTCGCTCGCCGACATCGAAGGCGGCGACGAGGGGAGTGAAGGCGACGGGGTGAAGGCATGGTTGAGCTTCACCGTTCCCGAGGCGGCACCGTAGCCATCGACCGCGATGCCATAGGTCGTGCCTGCGGTGACCTGGACTACGGCGCGGCTCACCAGATTGCCGCCCGAGTCGTCATCCGAGCCGCGGACGGTTAGGGAGGAGACATTGCTGCCGGTGTAGACGGCCAGGAGGGTGTCGAAACTGCTCCCGACGGTGTCGACGGTGAAGGTCCCGGCTTGGGGGGCGGTCCAGCTCCACCAGAGCGATTTCCCTCCGACATTGCCGGCGTGATTCGGCTCGCCGGATTCCTTCGTCGCGGCAGTATTCGAGGCGGAGTCGCTGCCGGTGTCACCGGTGAGGGTGGAGCGATTGGCGAAAGCGTCGTTGCTCGTCACGGCCGATCCCCGGAAGCCGGCGTCCGAGGCGGAAAAGGCGCTAGTGCCATCTGGATTCGCGGCTTTCACCCGGTAGAAATAGGTTTCGCCGACGGCGGTGGTGAGATCGTCGTAGCTCGTCTCGGTGGTGGTGCCGAGCGACTGGGCGGCAGTGGGATTGTCGATGACGGAACGGAAGATCTCGTAGCTGGTCGCGCCGGAGGATCCAGCCCAAGTGACACGGACGCGGTCGGTGAGCGTGCCATCGGTGGCGGTGATCCCGGTGGGCGCATCCGGTCCTGACGAAGCGACAAAAGTGAGGGCCCAGCCGTCGAGGATCTGTCCGCTGTCGGAGGAGGGGAAGTCATCGACTGCATAGAGACGCCAGGTGCCGTTTACGCCTCCGGAGAGGAGGCCTGCGAGAGAGGTGCCGTGAGGACCGGCCGGAGCCGGTGAGGGAAGGGTGTCGCTGCCGCCGTAATTCGTGGGCCCGTAGGTGCCGCCGGAAATTTGCCCGTTTTCCGGCGCAGAGCCCGCCTCATCGCGGAAGACGAGGGTGGCGCCAGCGGCGAGGGCTTGGTCGCCGCCCGCATCGGAGAGGAGCATCACATTCTGCCCGTTCGGTGCAACGAGGAGGAGATCGAGATCACGGGCCCAGGTGTGCTGGACGTTGCGCAGTTCGACGGAGACGGACGCGATGGATTGTGTCACGCCCGATACGGCGATGTCGGAAGGATAAGGCGTCGCCTGCGGCGATGAGCCCGAGCCGGGGAAGGTGACCGTCGTTCCATTGGTGAAGGTCAGTCCGGATCCGGCGGGGGTGACGGTGAGAGTCACGGTGATGGACTGCGGTGAACCGGTGATCCCTGCCGCGCTGACGGTGATGGTGCCGGGATAGCTGCCGGCGGCGAGTCCCGTCGTCGTGTAGGTAAGGGTGTGCTCGATTTCGGTGCCGGAGCTGGTGCCTCCGGAGGGAGAGACGGAAAGCCAAGGCAGACTCTCGGCGATGCTGTAGGTAAGGCTGCCGCCGCCCGCGTTTCGCACAGTGAACGCCTGGCTGCCCGCATTTTGTCCGGCGGGAGTGCTCTGGGTGATCACGGTCGGCGACACGGAAAGGATCGCGGGTGCCGCGGAGACGGGGATGCTGCCGGAGACGGCGTATTCTCCGAGGCTGCCGTAACCGCTCACATCGTAGGCGTAAGGCGGGGACGAACCGGCCGCGACGGGCATGGTCACCCCGTCGACCCGCAGGTAGTAGGTGCCGGCGGCGACGCTTTGGGAGAGTGTCAGGGTGGTGGCGCTCTTCGTTGCGGTTCGGCTGAGGAGGACGGTGCCCGCGCTGTCGAGCAGCTCGGCCTTCAGATAGAGATTCGGCGAGACCGCGGCAGGACGGACCTGGAGATTCACGGTGCCGGTCCCGGCCGTGAATCGCATCAGATCGAGATCGGTGTTTTTCTCGATGATGCCGACGTCGGCGACAAGGGTGCTCGAGCCCGCCTGCAGGGCGAGGGTCGGAGCGGTCAGGAGGGTGTCGCCCTTGTCGTCGGCTCGGTAGCCGAAGCCATTCGTCGCGTTTGAGAGAATGGCGAGATCGTCCTCGAGATTGGTCGCGCTCGAGTATTCCCCTTTGCTCCACTGGGTGAAGTCGGCGTTGTAGCCCGCCCCCATGATGGGCCCCCAACTGAGGAGGGTGTTGTCTACGCCATAATAATATTCGTTCGTGCCGCGCCCGTCGTGTTTGAGATTGAAGGTATGGCCGGCCTCGTGCGATGCCGCCTCGGCGATGCTCTTGACTTCGTCACCGAGGAGATTTTCAAAAACCCAGCAGGGAGTGTCGCCGGTCCAGGTGAAGGAGCCGAGGTAGGCGACCCCGCCGGCGCTGCCATACCAGGAACTCGTCGGGGTGACGATCACGCGGATGCGGCGGTTCTGCGGGGCGCCGTTGTAGCGCGCGAGGTTGGTCGTAACACTGACATGAAAGGGGGAAAAATCCTCGGCGACGCGTGCCCAAACCTCGTCCATTTCATTGGTGGTGAGGGCGCTCGCGGCGGCGTTGATCGTGGTGATGTTCCGCAGACTGTTCCACTCGGTGCCGGTGACGGTTTGTCCGTCGAAGTCGAGGTAGATCACGGCGGTGGCGTGGGGACGACTGTCGCGTGATGGTGGAGTGGCTTCGGCGACTTCGGCCTCTTCGGGTGTATCGGGAGTCACTCCGGCGGGGAGCGGCAGGCCGCTCGCGGATTGCGGGGTCGCCCCGGGGGCGGCGCAGACGAGCTCGTGAAAGGACCGTTGTTCGATGACGAGAGCGCCGTCCCCATTCGTCGCGATACGGTGGGCGGTGGGGGAGTGTCGGTGGACGAGCGAGCCCCGGTAGTCGCCGCGGCGGGTGCGCTCGAGGTGCAGGGTCGAGATTTCATTGGCGACGGTGAGGCCGAGGACGCTGGTGCCGGGCTGGGTTTCCTTGCGGAGAAGTTCGCCGGTGAAGCGGAGCTGATCCCCGAAGTCCACCGTGACGAGAGCGCCGACTTCGTGGGCAAAAAGAGCCTCGATTGAGTCGAGCGAGGCGGCGGTGGGCAAGACGAGGGCAGGGGCTTCGTCGCCCTTGCGCGCGGCAAGGGGAAGGCGACGGAGGTCGAGCAAGGGCGGCACAGGCGCGGCTGCGGCGGGCGTCTGGGTGGCGAGCGTGGTGACGGCGGGAAGGGTGGAATCATCGGGCGAGAGGGCTACCGATTCACCGGCCGGGGCGGATTGCCTCACCTCCGGGGAGGATGCGGTATCCGTTCCCCGAGGGGCGCGAGCGATCCAGAATACGACCAGACCAGAAAGCAGAAAGATTCCGAGCGCGATCGTGCGGGGCAGGTCATGGCGGTCTCGAGGGTTCATGCGCGGCGTAGAGACGTTCCGCCGCGCCCGGGCATGCCCGGCATGACGAGAAAAAGGCAGGCTTTAATTATGGAAATTATATAAATCCTACCCAAAGTCAAGGGCTTTGGGAGATTTACGGATTTCCGGAGCGAGCCCGAAGGGCCTCAGACGAGGATTTCCTTCACGAGGTGGCCGTGCACGTCGGTGAGACGGAAATGGCGGCCCTGATATTGGAAGGTGAGCCGTTCGTGATCGATTCCTAACAAATGCAGAAGGGTGGCGTGGAAATCGTGCACGTGGACGCCGCCCTCGGCGATGTTGTAACAATAATCGTCCGTGACGCCGTGGGAGTGGCCGGCCTTGATCCCGCCGCCCGCCATCCACATCGAGAAACAGCGGGGATGGTGGTCGCGACCGAAATTGGAGGCGTTGAACTTGCCCTGACAGTAGTTGGTGCGTCCGAACTCACCGCCCCAGATCACGATGGTGTCGTCGAGGAGTCCGCGCTGTTTGAGATCGGTGACGAGCGCGGCCGAGGCTTGGTCGGTCTCCTTGCACTGCGTCTTGATGCCGCCGGGGAGACCACCATGGTGGTCCCAGCCCTGATGGTAGAGCTGGATGAACTGCACGCCTCGCTCTGCGAGACGTCGTGCCATGAGGCAATTGGCCGCGTAGGTGCCGGGGGTGCGGGCGTCCTCGCCGTAGAGCTGGTAGGTGGAATCGGGCTCGTCGGCGAAGTCGGTGACCTCGGGGATGGAGGCCTGCATGCGGAAACCCATCTCGTACTGGGCGATGCGCGTCTCGAGGACGGAGTCGCCCGATTTCGCGAGCTGGATTCGGTGCAGCTCCTCGAGCCGGTCGAGCATGTGGCGGCGGGAGGTGGTGTCGAGTCCGGCGGGATTGTTGAGGTAAAGTACGGCGTCTTTGTCGGGATTGAAGCGCACCCCGTCGTGCTCGCCGGGGAGGAAGCCGCTGCCCCAGAGCCGGCTCACGAGAGGCTGGCCTTTTTTGTCCTTCGTGACGAGGACAACAAAGCAAGGCAGGTTCTCGTTGGCCGACCCGAGTCCGTAGCTGAGCCAGGATCCGATGCTGGGACGGCCACCGATCTGCGCGCCGGTCTGCATCATCGTGACGCCGGGGCCGTGGTTGATCGCTTCGGTGTACATCGATTTCACCACGGTGATGTCGTCGGCGATTTTCGCGGTGTGGGGGAGGAGATCGCTGAACCACTGGCCGCTTTTGCCGTGCTGCGAAAATTGGAAAGGGGAGCCGACGAGGGGCAGGCTTGACTGGTTTCCCGACATGCCGGTGAGACGCTGCCCCATGCGGACCTCCTCGGGCAGCTCCTTGCCCTGCTCGGCGTTGAGGCGCGGTTTGTAATCAAAAAGGTCCATCTGAGAGGGCCCGCCTGATTGAAAAAGATAGATGACCCGTTTTGCCTTTGGGCGTGCCGTGAGGTAGGCAGGCGGAGTGCTACCGGCCGCGGCCGCCTTGCCCATAAGACTGGCGAGGGCGATGCCGCCGAGGCCGCCGCCAAAGCGGGTGAGGGCTTCGCGGCGGGAGAGGGGAGGGAAGGCGCTCATCGCAGTAAAAAGTAAAAGGTGGGAAGGGAGGAGTGGATGTCTCTGGCTAAAAACAGGAGATGAGAGTCAGCGTTTCGAAATGCACTCGTCGAAATTCAGCAGGGTCGAGACGAGGGTCGCGGCGGCGGCGACGCGGGCGGGTTGGCTGGTTGGTGAGGGTGCCGACCTTCCGGCGGCGAGGAGGGCCTTGGCGTCTTCGGGATGACCTGCGAAATGCGTCTCCTGCTCGGCGAGGAGTCCTTTCAAAACGGCGCGTTCCTCCTCGTCGGGGAGGCGGCTCGTGAGGCGGCGGAAGGCGTCGTCGACGAGGGCGGCGTCGTTCTCCCCGTGTTGCTCGACGAGCTTCGCTGCGAGAGCCCGGGCGGCCTCGGCGAACTGCGGCGCGTTCAGCATGACGAGTCCCTGGAGGGGCGAGTCGGTGCGCTCGATCTTCACCTGACAAACATCCCGTTTCGAGGCGTTCAGAGTCGTCATGAGCGGGCTTGGCGCGGTCTGCCGCATGTAGGTGTAGACGCTGCGGCGGTAGAGTCCCGGGCCTTTGTCGGGAGCGGAAGGCTTGAAGGCGAATTCGATGTCGTAAGGTTTCACCGAGGGGCCGCCGACCTGATTGACGAGGAGTCCGCTCACGGCGAGGGCGTTGTCGCGCAGCATCTCGGCGGTGAGGCGCGGGGCGGGATAACGATAGAGGAGGGTGTTCTCCGGATCGATCGTGGCGAGTTCGCCCGAGGCGACATTGGAACTCTGACGGTAGGTCGCGGAAAGGACGATGGTCTTGAGGAGGTGACGCAGGTCCCAGCCGTGGTTGACGAAGTCGCGGGCGAGCCAGTCGAGCAACTCGGGATGGGTCGGCAATCGTCCTTGGCTACCGAAGTCCTCGGCCGTGGCGACGAGCCCGTGGAGGAACAGTCTCTGCCAGTACCGGTTCACGGTGACGCGGGCGGTGAGGGGATTGTCGGGAGAGACGGTCCAGCGCGCGAGTCCGAGGCGATCCTTGGGTGCGTCGGCCGGCATCGCGGGAAGGAAGGCGGGGGTGGCCGGAGCGACGACCTCGGCGGGATTGAGATAGGAGCCGCGCTCGAGCCGATGGGTCTCACGCGCTTTGCCTTCGAACTCCGCCATCACCATGATCTCGGGGATCTTCTCGACGAGAGCGCTCTGTTCTTTCCGTTTCGCGAGGAGCTTCGTGCGCAGGTCGTGCGCGGCGGCATCATGCTCGGTGAGGAAATGATCGGGATCAGGGGTGAAGGTGTCGGCATCCGAGGCAAGACTCTTCACGGCGGCACCGGAGAGGGTGCGGTCGTAGACGCGGAAGTCGTCGACAAGCCCATTCTTGAAGCCGCTGTCGCGCATCCGTTCGCCGATGACGATGGTATCGCTGCCGCCGCCGGTGATCTCGCGGGTGAGTTTGTCGCGCACGATTTCGAGCTCGGCCTCTTCTCCATCGACGTAGAGACGGAGTCCGGCGGCGCGGCTCGAGCCATCGTAGGTGAGAGCGACGTGGTGCCACGAGCCGATGGAGAATTCGTTCTTCGTCCGCACGCGGAGGGCGTTGCCCGGCTCGTAGTGGACGAGGGCCGCGTTGAGTTTTCCTTCCTCGATGAGGAGTTCGTAGCCGCGGCTCGCGGCATCGGTCCACGCTTTCGAGCGGCTGAAGACGACGGCGCGGGCCTTGCGATCCGGCGTCTGCATCCAGAGCGAGACCGAGAAAGGATCGGAGCGGGTGAAATTGCCGACTCCGAGAGTCACGGCATCGTCGCCGGTGAGTTTCACGGCCTGGCCGCGACGGCCGGCGACGAGGACGTTGTTCGCGTTCGTCTTCGCCGCTGCGCCCTTCGCGACGAGATTCGGGAATCCGCCCTCGACGAGTCTGTCGAAGTCGTGCGATGCGATCGGAGCGGGGAGGGACGCGGGAGTCGTCTGCGCGGCGAGCCATTTCTCATAGTCGGCCTTGGCCGAGGTGACGCGGGCGCTGAGGTCCTTCTCAAGGGCGGTGATTTCTCCCGAGATCTTTGCGAGTCCCTCCGCTTGTTTGGTGTCGGGCAGCCATAGGGTCGGCGTGGGGACTGCGGGCGTGAAGAAAGAGTAAAGACCGGCTTCGTCGATATTCGCGAAGAATGCGGAGAGGCCGTAGTAGTCGCGCATCGTCAGCGGGTCATACTTGTGATCGTGGCAGCGCGTGCACTCCATCGTCATCCCGAGAAAGGCGGTGCCGTAGGTGTGGACGCGGTCGGAGACATACTCGACGCGGAATTCCTCGGGCACGCTGCCGCCCTCGACATTCTGCGGATGAAGACGGTTGAAGGCAGTGGCGAGCTTCTGATCGCGGGTCGCATCGGGGAGGAGATCGCCGGCGAGCTGCCAGGTGATGAAGTCGTCGTAGGGAAGGTTCTCGCGGAAGGCGCGGATGACCCAGTCGCGCCACGGCCAGACGAAACGGTCGCCGTCGACCTGGAAGCCGTAGCTGTCGGAGTAGCGCGCCACATCTAGCCACTCCGCGGTGAGGCGCTCGGCGCTCGCTTCGCTCGCGAGGAGGCGGTCGACGACTTTTTCATGCGCGTCGGAAGAGGTGTCGGCAAGGAAGGCGTCGAGTTCGGCCGTGGTGGGAGGCAGTCCCGTGAGATCGAAGGTGACACGCCTCAGCCATTTTTCCGGACTCGTCTCGGGCGAGGGTGAAAAACCTTTCTCTTGGAGTTTTGTCAGGACAAAGCCATCGATCCCGTTTTTCACCCAGTCGGATTCCACCTTCGGCACGGAGATTTCATCGGGGATCGGAACGAAAGACCAGTGTTCCTGATACCCGGCGCCTTGCTCGATCCAGCGATCGAGCAGCGCGATCTCGGCGGGAGTGAGGGACCGCTTCGACTCCGGCGGAGGCATCACCTCGGAGGAATCGTCGCTGTGGATGCGCCAATGGAGCTCGCTGTCCTTCAGCTTGCCCGGAACGATGCCGGTGACTCCGTCGATCGCGCTGGTGGCGTGCTCGAAGGTGTCGAGGCGATATTCCGATCTGGTTTCCTTCGCATCGGGACCGTGGCAGGCGAAACACTTGTCCGAAAGGATCGGCCGGATGTCACGATTGAATTCGATCTTCTGGGCCGAGGCGGGACCGACGACCAGGAGAATCGCGAGGAGACAGGAAAAACGCTTCATCCACGGGTTGGGGGGAGGGAAGGTCGCAAAAGTCCCGCGACCTCATAAGGAGATGTCGACAATCGCCCCGATCTCACGCAAGTTCGCCCTTTCATGGATCGCGCAATCACGGCTTATCCCGAATCCCACGAATGGCTCGCCGATACCGTTGCGGCGATGAAAGTCGATGTGGAGTCGCTACAGCGTCCGCTCAGCCGCTGCGATCTCGCCCAGTGCCGCGGCACCTGCTGTCACGACGGTGTTTACCTGGGGCCGGAGGAAGCCACGATCCTGCGCGAGGTCGTCGCCGGGGCGAAGGAAGAGTTCGAGGCCATGGGGCTCGCGCTGCCGACCCGGGTGGTCGTCTACGGCAGTTGGCGCGACATCACTTCGGGACCGAAGACCGCGGTGAGGCAGGAGGCGAAGCACGGCGTCGTCGAGGATTACCCCGCCCATTTTCCCGAGACGGCCTGTGTCTTCCTCCTCGACGACGCGCGCTGCGCCCTGCAGTCGCTCGCGATGCAGCGCGGTCTGCCGCCCTGGTATTACAAACCGCTCACCTGTTGGATGCACCCGCTCGGATTCGACGGGATCGAGGACGGGGTGCCGGTCCTGACCTTGCACAATGAGGAGAACGACCCGCAGCGTTTTTCCGATTACGATGGGTTTGTCTGCCGCACCCCCTGCGGCAAAACCTGCGAAGGCGGCGAGCCCGCATGGAAGGTGCTGGAGGAGGAATTGCGTTATCTCGGAGAAGTCGGGGGGCGGGATTTGATCGGGGAGATCGCGATGCTGGTGGGGGAGTGAGGTGATGTCCTGGGTCTTTCTCTCCGTCTGCTCCGCCCTCGTCCTCGGCGTTTACGACCTCCTCAAGAAACTGGCGGTGCGGAACAATGCGGTGCCGCCGGTGCTGTTCTTTGGAGCGGCCACGGGGATGGTCACGTGGTGCGGACTGCGTCTCATCACGCCTTCCTTGCCGGATGACTGGCAGGCGGGACTGGCGATCGATCCGCTCACGTGGCGCGAGCACGGCTTCTTGTTCGGCAAGGGGATCCTCGTTTCGGCCTCGTGGATCTTCGGCTATTTCGCGCTGAAGCATCTGCCCATCACCATCGCCGGGCCGGTTCGCTCGAGCGCGCCGCTCTGGACGATCCTCTTTGCGGTCTGTTTCCTCGGGGAAAAACCCACGCCCGTCCAGTGGCTCGGTGTTGGCATGATTCTCGTGGCCTTCTACTGCTTTTCCCTGCTCGGCCGCGCCGAGGGAATCCGCTTCCACCGCGACAAGTGGGTCGCCTGTCTCATCGCCGCCACCCTCCTCGGCGCGATGAGCGCGGTCTATGACAAGGTGCTCCTGCAACACCTGGGACTGCGCGTCGCCACCCTGCAATTCTGGTTCGCGATCTATCTCGTCGTGGTGATGCTGCCTTTTGTCCTGGTTTGGCGCTACGGCTTGAAGGAAGCGGATCGAGGTACCTTCGAGTGGCGCTGGATGATCCCGGCGGTCGGCGTCGGACTGCTCGTGACTGACGCCCTTTACTTCGCCGCGATCGCTTCGGAAGGCGCCCTGATCTCGGTGATCTCTCCGATCCGGAGGACGTCGGCGATGGTCGGATTTCTCGGGGGCGTTCTCATTCTCAAAGAGCGCCACAATCTGCGATGGAAGGCGGTCGCCTTGATCCTGATGATTGCCGGGGTCGCGGTTTTGAATTGGAAACGATAACGCGAGGTGGGTTTCCTTTCCCTTGCCGCCGGTTCTTTTACGCACGACCCCTTTCCCATGAAACTCGCCCTGCCAAATCCGAGCGGTCCCGTCTTTGAACTCACCTCCGCGATCCGCGAGGAGGGCCTGCGGGAATCGCGCCTCAGTCCGCGGCGGCGCATGCTCCTGCCCTTCCACCGGGGGCACGAGGATCTCGTGCAGCGCATGCTGAATTTCATGCAGCCGGGCACCTACATCCGGGCCCACCAGCATCCGCGCGACTGGGCCTCGGAGACCTTGATGGTGATGTCAGGGTGCCTCGGATTCGTCACCTTCGATCCGAAGGGCAACGTCCTGACCAAACACCGTCTCGGGGTCGGTGATCTCGTCGACATCGAGGCGCGGGTCTGGCATTCGGTGCTCGCTCTCGCCGAGGACACGGTCATCCTCGAGATCAAACGGGGTCCCTTCAACGAGGAGGACAAGGTCTTCGCCGAATGGTCGCCGGAAGAGTTTTCCGAAGAGGCCCCCGACTATCTCGCTTGGCTCACGGAGCTGGTAGCGGAGTCGCCGGATCCGGGGCGATGAGCCCGACCGGCTCGAAGACGGTGCGATCCCACCAGTCCTCGGTCGCCTTTTTACCAGCGATCAGCTCGGTCGCGACGAGCCCGATGCTGAGCAGGCAGAATCCCGCGAGGAAATGCGAGAGCAGTACGCCCTGAGCCTTGAGATAAGTGCAATTGTAGACCGCGGAGAGAAAGAGCGGTGTCACCGCAATGGCGACGACGATGCCGAGGAGGATGATCTTGATCCCGCCTTCGAGCCGCATTTCGAGAAAGGCGTAACAGACCGCAAAGATCAGGAGCACCACCCACGATCCGACGAAGCCCATGAGGGCGAAAAAGGGATTGAACCTTCCTGTAAAAAACCAGGCCGCCATCCAGAAGCCGAGGAAAAAGATCGCGGTCGGTATGCCAAGCGCCGGGACGAGGAGGCGGAGTTTCGCCGGCGTCCAGAGAGGATCCTCGAGGTCGCCACGGTGAAAAAGAGGCGAGACGAGCAACTGTTGGCGGCTGCGCAGGGAGAGATTCCGCGTCGGTACGACGGTCTCGCGGTCGGAGAGGGGATCGTGAAAGGTGAGCGTCTTGCGCTCGAAGTCGAAGGCGGACGGCTCGCCCGGGAGATCCTCGCCACTGCGGAAGGTCCACGCGGCAGCGGCGGGCACGGCGTCCGCGAAATGGACGCAGCAAAGGAGCACGAGCATCGGGACTTTCAGACGCATGAAGCCGGAGGGAGGAGCGATTCCATCGCTCTTTGCCGTAACAAGGCAAGGGGATTCTCGGTAAGTCCGGTGCGACCGGACCTCCTCACTCGGAGTCCCCGAAGCGGAATTCCGTGACCTGTTCGTAGCGTTCGCCGGGGCGCAACACGCACGAAGGAAATTCAGGCCGGTTCGGAGAATCGGGATAAAACTGCGTTTCAAAACAGATCCCGCCCCAGCGGGGGAAGGGCGAGCCGTTGAACGAATTCGCGGTGAAGATCTGCACGCCCGGTGTGGTTGTCGCGATCACGAGGCGGCGTCCCGAGGCGGGATCGCGAAGCGTGGCAAAGGGAACGAGCACGGGAGTCTTTGCGGCCAGATCGCGGGGGACGACGAGGCAATGATCGTAGCCTCCCCCATCGACGGATGCGAGATCCCGACCGACCGTCTTCATCGTGCGGAAGTCGAAGGGTGTGCCCGCGATCGGAAGGAAGGCGCCGGTGGGGACTTTGCGGGCGTCGATCGCGAGGACTTCGGTGCAGTCCATCTGCAACTCGTGGCTGCGGATGTCGCCCGAGCCGGCGAGATTGAAATAGACGTGATTGGTGAGATTCAGCGGGGTGGGGCGGGTCGTCGTGCCCCCGTAGGTTAGGCGGAGGGTGGAGTCGTTTGTCAGGGTGTAGGTCACCGAGACCTCGACCTTTCCGGGGTAGCCTTCGTGACCGTCTTCGCTGATGAGAGAGAAGGTCACGGCGTCGTTCTCGACCTTGCCCGTCCAGAGCTGGCGGTGAAAGCCGGTCTTGCCCCCGTGGATGTGGACGCCATCGCCATTGACGCTTTCGAGATCATGGCGCTCTCCGTCGATCGTGAAACCGCCGCCGCCGATACGGTTCGCGAAACGACCGATCACCGATCCGAAGACACCACCGGCGAGGGCCTCGTCGAGCGAGCGATACGAGAGGGTCACGTGACCAAGCTTACCCTCTCGATCCGGAGTCTCGACCGAGACAAGGAGGGCTCCGTATTCGGCGACGACGACGCGGGTGCCTTGGGTGTTCGTCAGGGTGTAGGCGCGCACCGGGCGGCCATCGGGGAGATGGCCCCAGAGCGATTCAGTCATAGTTTCGGAGGCAGCCATCGGGGAGGTTTGTGAGAGGACCAGCGCCGCCAAGATGACGGTTGCGAAGGCCCGGATTTGCGTGAGGTTAGGCATATGTCGATGCTGCCCTTTTCGTTTCCCCGCGTCAATCCGGCACTCCTTCTTTCGGCCTTGCTCCTTCCCGAAGGGGGCGATCTGCAACTGTACGGAGCCGACTGGCCGCGCTATCGCGGTCCCGCTCTCGATGGCATCTCCACGGAGGCTGGCTTGCGTACATCGGGCGAGGCGAAGGTGCTCTGGAAAAAGTCGGTGGGCCTCGGCTACAGCGCTCCCGTGATCGGTGGCGGACGGGTCATCATCAGTGGTCATGACGGGATCGGAAAGGACGCCCTCTATTGCCTCGACGAGCAGAGTGGCGAGCAGCGCTGGGTCTTCACCTACCCCCAGCCGATCGGCGATCTCTATTTCCAGGGCGGCACCACGGGCACCGCGACGATCGACGGCGACCGCGTCTACCACCTCGCCCGCGAAGGAGAACTCTTTTGCCTCGACGCTGCCGATGGCAAGGTCGTCTGGAAGAAACATCTCCAGCAGGATTTCGAATACACGAAACCGACCTGGGGATTCACCGGTGCGCCCCTCGTCTGGGATGACTGGCTTTTCATCAATGCCGGCGACTCCGGCATCAACCTGAAGAAAAACGATGGCTCGGTGGTGTGGAAATCAGGCAACGAAGAGGCCGGCTATTCGACGCCGCATCCGGTGACGCGCAACGGATGGCGTCTTGTCATCTTTTCGAACAAGCGATCCTATGTTTGCGTCGACGCGAGCAACGGCACCGAGGTGTGGCGTCATAAGTGGATGACCCGCTACGGCGTCAACGCCGCCGATCCCATCATCTCGGGCGATTCGATTTTCATCTCGAGCGGCTACGGCAAAGGGGCGACGGTGGTGAAGTGGGTCGACAAGGGCGAGCCGGAAAAAGTCTGGCAAAATCGCGAGATGCAGGCGCAGATGAACGGTCCCGTCCTGATCGACGGACATCTTTACGGTATCACCGGCAATGAAGGTCAGGATGGCACCGGTCTCCGTTGCCTCGAACTTACCACCGGCACGGTGAAGTGGACCGACACCTGGGTCGGGCACGGCACCGCCATGGCGGTGCAGGGGAATCTCCTCGTCCTCACCGAAAGCGGAGAACTCCAGGTCGCGCCCGCGACGCCGACCGGCTACCAGCCCTCCTTCAAACAGCAGGCCGTTGATCCCAAGGTCTGGACCGTGCCGGTCTTTGCGAACGGTCGCGTCTATTGCCGCAATGCCTCGGGACAGCTCGTTGTCCTCGACATGAAATCGGAGTGAACCGGGGACTAAGGTTTTGCCTCGTCCCGCGTCCAGAGAGATGAGATGAAACGCCTCCTTCCCGTCCTCGCCGCGCTGTCCTGCTGGGTCACGTCCCTTTCGGCTCAGACCACGGAGATCCCTGCTCCTCCCGCGCCCCGGCTGCCGGGGCTCGAGGTGGAAAAGGCGGAGGACCCGTCCGCGGAAGAGGCGGTCTCGCAATTCATTCATTTCCTCGCGGCGCCCGAGGCGATTGAAAAATCCGATGTCGCCGGAGCCGACCGCCTGCAAACGGCGGTGGTGCGTTTTGAGAAGGACGGAGTCATCGTAGATCTCGTCGGGGTCGTGCACCTGGCGGACGCGGCTTACTTTGCCGATCTCAACAAGCGGCTTCAGGCCTATGATGTCGTGCTCTACGAGATGGTGGGCGGTCCCATGAAGAGTGAGAAGCCCGCCACCAGTGCGGTGGCGGAGGAGATGGGATCGATTCACCGCCTCCAGCAACTCGCGAAGTCATTTCTCGGGCTCGAATACCAGACCGAGGCGATCGATTACAGCGCCGGCAATTTCGTGCATGCCGATGTCGAGTGGCTCGAGTTCGATTCCCTGATGAAGTCGCGCAACGAGACGATTCTCACGCTGCTGACGCGCACCATGGCCCTCGCAGACGAGGACGGCGGCGTCGGACTGGCCTCCGACGAGGCGGCGATGCAGGCGATGTTGCAGAAGATGCTCAATGCGGTTCTCACCGGAAACAGCGCCGAGTTGAAACGCTGTGTCGCGCCTCTCCTGAGTGAGGCCGAGACCTTCATCACGCGCCTCGAAGCCAAGGACGGCACCGTGCTTGTGAGCGAACGCAACCGCATCGTCATGAAGAAACTCGCCGAGGTGCGGGCGAAACAAGGGCGGGGAACCTACGCGATCTTTTATGGAGCCGCCCACATGCCCGATTTCGAGCAGCGCCTCCTCGCCGAGGGATTCGTGAAAGGAGAGACGACCTGGCTTGATGCCTGGACCATTCCGACGGGCTCCGCGGCGACGACCACGACGAGCTCTCCCGCGCAGATGTTCCTGCAACTCCTCTCGCAGAATCCCGAGGTGTTGAACGAGCTCAAGAATCTCGGTTCGCTCCTCGAAGGGATCGGTGGGAAGCTGAAGGAGATCCCGTCGCCGGCACAGCCCTGAAAACGCGCGTGGGTCAACCAAAGACCTCCTCGAGACCGCGTCGCATCACGCCCGCGTCGGGCGTGCGACCTGTCCAGAATTCGATGCCGATGACGCCCTGGGCGACGAGCATGCCGAGGCCGTCGATGACGCGGCAGCCTTTTTGCCGGGCTTCCTCGACGAGCCGGGTGATCGGGGGATTGGGAATGACGTCGGCGACGATCAAGTCCGGCGTGATCGAGTCCATCGCCAGGGGGATGCGAGCCTCGACATCGGGGAAGAGACCGATCGAAGTCGCGTTGACGAGGATCTCGGTGCCTTCGGGCGCGCGGAAGTCGCCGTGCCAGGGGACATAGGTCACGGAGAGATCGCTTCCCGTCGCTTGGACCGCCTCGCGCAGTTTGCCGGAGAAAAGCGCCTCGAGTTCGCGGCCGCGCGTTTCATCGCGGTTCACGAGGGTTATGCTCGAGCAGCCCGCCAGCGCCATTTCCACGCCGATGGCGCGGGCCGCGCCGCCTGCGCCGAGCAGGACGAGTGATTTTCCGGCTGGATCGGCGAGTTCGCGGAAGCTCGAGACGAATCCCTTGCCGTCGGTGTTTTCGCCGATGAAACGTCCGTCGCGGTTGACCACGCAATTGACCGCGCCCATGAGCGAGGCCGACTCGCCGAGTCCATCGAGATGCTGGATCACCGCGACCTTATGGGGGATCGTGCAGTTGAATCCGCGGAAGCCGAAGGCCCGGGCTCCGGCGACGGCGGCGGCGAGATCACCGGGACGCACTTCGAGGGTGAGATAACGCCAGTCCAGTCCCATCGCCCGGAAGGCCGGCTCGATCATCGCCTGGGTCGGATTCTCCGCCACGGGAAAACCGAAGCAGCCCACCAGTTCCTGTTTGAAATTCAATTCCTTCGCCATGAGGGCGGAGTGTAGGGAAGCCGGCGGGGAGGGCAAGGATTTCTTCGCGGGAGGGATTCCGGATGCCGCAGGGATCACGGTTTCACTAGCTTCACCTCTTTGGTGTGGATGAAATCGTGTGAATTTTGAATCAGTTGGCGGGTGTGGACGACGATCTCGTAATCGTCGAGCTTCGCTCCCTCCGGAAGGGTGGCCTCGCTGGTGGCCTCCCGGATGGTTCCGAGGCTCGTTTGAAAGGAGGGGATGCGAAAATCCGAAGGAGTCCCGCTGCCGTCCTTCCGGACCAGGGTGAAACTGAAGCGTCCGTCGTAGGCTTCGGACCGGGATTCCACCTGCTTGGGTTCCCATCCATGTTTCGCCACGACTCCCGCGAGGGTGACGTGCAGACGACGTTCCGCGAGGGAGGCGCTTCGGACGGCCAGGCGATCGCCGTTCCCGTGATAGCCGCTGCCACGGTGGAGATCGAGTCGTCCGCTCTCTATTTCGGTGGAAAGGGTGATCTCGTAATGGGCGAGCAATTCGATCGGCGACGTGATTTTGTCGAGCTCGGAACGTTTCATCGTCCCCAGGCTGATGGTTCGTTTCCCGTCCGGACCGGCCATCTGCTTTTGGCTGAAGGGCTTGCTTTCGAACGGGTAGGTGGCTCCTCCGGAGTTCAGCTGTGACGAAACAATGGTGACCCGGGCATCGGGCGCGAGACTCGCATCATTGGAATCGAGCACCGCCTCACATTCGACGTAATCTTCCCCGTTGACCTGAAAAGGATTCGGTAACCTGATGTGATCCAACTTTAGGCGTTCGCTTCGATGGGATGGGTCGGTGTACCCCGCCAATCCAAACATGGAATCCGACGGAGAAAGGATCGCCGAACCCAGGAGGGCGCCGGCCAGCAAGAGCCAGGAACGCAGAATCCGCCGGGTCCGGTAAAGATGCAGGAGAATTCCGATTCCCGCCGAAAGCCAGAAGACCGACTGAATCAGGATGAGAAGGTGCCGGGGGGTGGTGCGGGGAAGGAGGGCGATTTGTTCAATGAGAGAGAATGGAATGGCGCGGGCCAGGAAAATCGACGCAAACATCAATCCATAAAACCCGACGAAAATCGACACCGCGAGTAAAAGGTAGCGCGCCAAAGAACGGGTCTGGGCCGCGAGGAAGATCTGCCAATTCCACATCGCGAGCGCGGGGATCACGCCGAGCAGCGCAAAACCGAGCCGTGAAGATCCGCCATTGAGGATGAGAACGACGGCTTCGCTCACCGTGCCAACCAGGATCAAGAGGAGGACGAAGATCATCTTTTCCGCGAGAAGACTGCCCCGCGAGATCGGTCGCGCGAGCCAATAGGCGTCCGGGTCGGCGAGGGTTTCTTCCTGCACCACCATGACGATGACGATGAAAAAGAGGATCGGCCCGACGATCATCACGAGGGAGGTCAAAATCTGGTTGGCGGGCGTTTCCAGAAGCCCTGCGTCGGTGCCATGGAGGTAGATTTCGATCGCGCCGAGGAGCGCCAGGAGGACGATCGCCCACGCGTATCGCGTCAGATCCTTCTTCAGCAAGTGAACGATCGTCTTCATGACCAAGGGAGGGCGTGCGCGGCGAGGATCTCGCGCAAGGTCATGGGGGAAAAGGTGACCCCGGTCGCCGACGGAAGTCCGCTGCGAAGGCGTCCCTCCAGATCCGCGGAATAGGCGTCGGTGAATTTGACGACCGCTCCGGCGGCGGTCCGGGTTGTTTTCACGTCGCGCGCGAGTTCCTCCGGGAGCGGATCTGTGAAATCATCAGTACTATTGAGGAAGCGATGCCGTCCGAGGTAATCCTGGAGCGATTCATTCACGACCAGCTTTCCCTGGCGCAGGATGCCGAGACGGGTCGCGACGGGTTCGATCTCCTCGACATCGTGGGTGGTGATGACAATGGCGAGTCCCGAATCGAGGGCGAGTGTCCGAAGAAGTCCGCTGAGGGCGGCCCGGGTTTCGACATCGAGTCCGCTGAAAGGTTCGTCGAGGAGCAGCAGACGCGGGTGCGCCGGGAGCGTGCTCGCGAGCGAGAGTTTCATGCGCTGGCCGCGCGAGAGGTGTCGGATTTTTTGGGTGAGTGTCAGGCCAAAGCGGTTCACCAGATCACGGCAGAGTTCCGCATCCCATTCGGGGTAGAACCCGGCGCAGTAGTCGAGGAATCGCGCCACGCTCATCCACTGGGGCATTTTTTGTCCTTCGGAGATGTAGCCGACTTTCTCGAGGGTGGTACCGTTCAGCCGGGTCGAGGGGACCCCAAGGAGGGTGGAATCTCCCGAGGTGGGCCGATAGATGTTAAGGAGGAGGCGGAAGGTGGTCGATTTCCCCGAGCCATTGGACCCCAGCAAGGCGAACACCTCTCCGGGATGGACCGCGAGATCGACCGAGTCGAGCGCGACGATCCGTCGGAAACGTTTCGTGAGACTCCGGGTCTCGAGGACGGGTGAGGTGCTCGGATTCATCAAGAGGGATTCACCGAGCCCGTCTCCCTCGCACGTCACTTCGCGACCGCCGCCTGGGCGACCGCGGTCGACGGAGTGCGGGGGAGGCGATAGAGTCCGCGGACCTCGTCATCCGCGAGCGCCCGGCCGTAGACCCGCACCTCATCGATGAAGCCGTTGAAATTCTGGCTGTCGCCCCGGTGCACTGCGCCGAGGGCGACCCACATGCGGTCGGTCGAGTAGTCCACCGCCTCGGTGCTGCGCACCTCCTGGACCTTTTCACCGTTCACAAAGACGCTGAAGGCGCGCTGCCTCGCCGAGACTTTTTCGATCCGGCCGGTGATGAAACTCCATTGATTGAGCGGCAGTACGCCAGGTGAGTCGGCGGCGACATGTTGATTGAGATTCAGGGCTCCGCCGGGCTTGAGAATGATCTCTTCCTGACGGACCTCGAAGACCGGCTTGGCAGTGACGGCACGATCGGAACGGAAGCGGACTCGGCCATCGCCGAAGACGTAAAGAAGCCAGGGATCGCGTCCTCCCCGCCCGTCGCCGCACCAGACGATCTGGCCCCCTTTGCGGGTCGCCGGTTTCACCCAGGCGGAGACGGTGATGGTATCGGTCAGGCCGAGTTCCGGATTCGGGGAGGAGAACATGGCTGAGACTTTGTCGCCGAAAATGCGCACGCTCCGGCCCGAGATGCCCTCGCCCGGCACGACGATTCCGCCGACGGCGAGAGGATGGCGTCCGTTCGCGAGGTCCTGCCCGAGCGGCTCGGCGTCGAAGTTCCAATGGGCGACGAGGCCCAGTTCGCTCCCGGCGAAGGGCGTGCCACTGGCCGGAGGCAGGGTGGCGGCCGCGTAGATGGGGCGTTTGGGCTGGTTCGACTGAGCGGGTTTCACCGGTGCGCCCTGCGGGCTCATCGCGACCTTGCCGTGCTCGGCGACTTCGCGGAGACTCTGATGCAAGGGATTGTCCGGGCTAAGCGGATCCCCAAGGCGTTTGGCGAGACGGGCGAGGGCATCGTTGACCGGTTCCCCCTCGGTCACGACTGGGTAAAGGACGACCCCATAGACTTTCACCGCGCCCTTGATGCGGCGCAGGACGATCTTTTCCGCCGAGGGATATTTCCGAAGACCGACGACAAAGGTATCGGTCGTGGCCTCGGCTCCGACATCGACGAGGTTACCGAAGAGATCGACCACGACGACGCGATCCTGTGCGTCGAAGAGCTGCACCGCGAAGTCCGCGCCCGCCTCCGCCTCGAAGAGAATCGTCGCGACGAGGTCTTCGTTCATCTTCGTCCGGTCGATCCGGATCGCGATCTGGCCGTCCCCGTCGGGTGCCTCGCCGCCGACCTGCCAGGCTGGCGGCGTTTCGACGAATTGGCCGCCTTTTTGTTCCACTCCCAGCACCCACGCGGGCCGGTCTTCGGAGGGTGTGGTGGTCGCGGTCTCGAGGGCCGGTCCGAAAAGGAGCTTGGCGATTTCCGGGGAAGACCCGCGCGCGAGTCCCGCAGGGGCGATGAAGGCGATCAGAACCAGCGGGGAAAGGCGAAGTCTTTTCATCGGGGCGGATTATCCAAAAAACGGGGTAATGGGTCAAGCGTGAAGTTTTCCCTTCCCTCTCCCGCGGAATCTGGTCCATCCTCCCCGCGATGCACGTGCCCACGATCATCGAGCGGAAGCGCGATGGAAAAGCCCTCGATGAGGGCGAGATCCGCTTTCTGGTACGCGCTTTCACCGACGGGTTGATGCCCGACTACCAGATGTCGGCCTTTGCCATGGCGGTCTACTTCCAGGGAATGGACGCGGGCGAGACGGCGGCGCTGACGCGGGCGATGCTGGAATCGGGCACCGCCTTCCGTTGGCCGGAGCATGCGCCCCGCATCGTCGACAAACACTCGACCGGCGGGGTGGGGGACAAGGTCTCGCTCGTGCTCGCCCCTCTCCTCGCCTGCGATGCGCTCTGGGTGCCGATGATCTCGGGTCGTGGCCTCGGCATCACCGGGGGCACGCTCGACAAACTCGAATCCATTCCCGGATTCCGCGTCGGGCTCGAGCCGGGGGAAGCCCTCGCCCAACTCGAGCGGATCGGCGTGGTGATGATGGGACAGACGGCGTCGATTTGTCCCGCCGACAAAAAACTCTACGCCCTGCGCGACGTGACCGCGACGGTGCCGAGCCGGCCGCTCATCGTGGCCTCGATTCTGTCGAAGAAGCTGGCCGAGTCGCTCGACGCGCTCGTGCTTGATGTGAAGTTCGGCTCCGGTGCCTTCATGAAAACGCGGGAGGATGCCGTCCTTCTCGGCGAAGCGATGCGCGAGGTCGGCGGAGCGATGGGGGTGGAGACACGGGTCTGCTATCATCCCATGGACGAGCCGACGGGCCGGACTGTCGGCAATGCCCTCGAGGTCGCTGAGGCAATCGAATGCCTGCGCGGGGGAGGTCCGGAAGACTTGCGTGAACTCGTCCTCGCGCTTGCTGTCGAAGTGAGCGCGGCGGGTCGCGAACAGATGGCGGGTTGGCTCGACGACGGCACCGCTTTGGCGAAATTCCGTGAGTTGGTTGAAACGCAGGGCGGCGATCCGGCTTGCCTCGATGATTTTTCCGAGGTGCATCCCGCGCCGACGGTGCGCGAGATCCGTTCGCCAAGTTCGGGAGTGGTCACTCGCGTCGATGCCGAGACGGTGGGCCGCGCCGCCAACGCCCTCGGGGCCGGCCGCGACCGGGCGGAGGATGCGGTGAATCCGGCGGTGGGATTCGACCGCATCGTGAAGGTCGGCGAGCAGGTCGCAACCGGAGAGATCATCGCCCGGGTCCACGCACACCGGCCCGCCGACGCAGGTGAGGCGGAAAAGAGATTTTTGTCAGGATTTTTGTGTGAATGAGAGGGATTCTGGTCATCGTCGTGGGTTCGGTCCTGGTTTCTTGCGAGCGTTCCGCTCCGCCGCAGGTCGTGATCGAGCAGGAGCCCTCGGTCGAGGCGCTTGTGACAACGGTGTTGAACGGCGGAGGCACCTTCCGGGATGTGCCTTTCTCCAGTCTCGTCGAGATCTCCACGGGGAAGCAGGTGCTGCCGATGAGTCCGGAGGATCCCGTCGACGCCGAGATCCTCGCGGGTCTCGACGAGGCGATCGGTCGTGTCCTCGTGCGCCTGAATGCGCCCGACTCGATCACCCATCGCGAGAGCCGTATCAACGAGGTGAGCGCCTATTTTGAGACCGCCCTGATCGAAGAGATCGACCGGGCTCCCGAGTTGGAGTGCACCTACCCGCGCACCGCCGAGGGGAATTTGCAGCGGGCCGGCTACCCTGATCTGATGATCCGGCACCCTGAAAGCGGGCGGGTCGTCTACCTCGATCCGAAGCTGGTGCAGGAAGGCTCGCTTGAGTCGGACCTGCGCACCTTCTATTTCACTCCGAGCGTGCAGACGCGGAAGGTGCTCCACGACGCGAGCCACCTCCTTGTCGGGATCGAGCACGACGGGAATACCGGCAAATGGAAGTACCTGCGCTGGCACCTCGTCGATCTCGCGCGCTTCAAGGTGCGCCTGAAGGCGGAGTTCCAGGCCAGCAATGAGGATCTCTACCGGCCCGAGCTGATCATCCGGCAGGGCGAGGCACCGTGAGAGCACGCGTTCACCGCGTCGTCGGCTTCATCACAAAGATTCCGTGAGTCGCTTCGAAGGCGTCCTGTGCGTCCATGCGCTTCAGTTCGTGTCCGGCACCCCAGGAATCCGAAAAGAGGATCTGCTTTTTCGCCTCGTTGTATCCGATGATCATGCGCATGTGTCCTCCGCTGGTTTGTTCCTGCAAAGGGGGATCTTCGGGGAATTGGCCGACCTCGAGAGACCAGAGCAGGGGGATGCCTTCGTTGATGTGTTTGCGGATCGCCTCGTGATACTTCGCCTTGGGCACTTCGGGACCGACGTAGCGTCCGTCGACGAGTTCGACGAGTTGGTAGCCTTGCCTCACCGCGATGCAGGTGAAACGCGTTTTGAAAAGGTGGTCGATGCGCCCGAGCTCGTCGTTGGTCGCGAGGATGCTCGTGCCCCGCTCTGGATCGGATCCGGCGATCTGGGCGAGCTGGTGCATGTCGCAGGCGATGCCGTAGTATTCGAAAAGGCGTTGGGCCGAGGCGACGACGCAATAGCCCTTCGCCCCTTGGTCGACCATGGGAATACCGGAAACATAAACATCGCCGTCACCGTCAACGTTGTTCCGCACCTTCATCGGCAGTTCGGAAAGCTTCACCGAGGCGCCGGCCCGATCCTGCATCGCGGCTTCATAGACGCCGCCGGCATCCCGCTTCGCGAGGCGCATGCGCAGGTATTCCACGGCGGTGTTCTTAGGGGCATTGCGTTCGAGCACCGCCTTGCCCCGCGCCGAGATCCAGGTGTAGCCCATCGTGAGCAGTCCTTGGGCCGGTTTTCCCTCGCGGCTCGTCGGACGGATCTGGAGTTGCTCGCCGAGGTGGCGACCCATCATCTGGAACCGTTTGTTGTATTCGTCCACCGAGATCGATCCTCCGTCGCCACGGTTGAAGATCGAGATGGTGACGCCGAGGAATTTGCCGTCCTTGAAATCGATGATGGCCTCCTCGACGGTGAAGGCGCCCTTCAGCAGGGTGAGATTGACCTTCAGGTTGCCGAGATCCTTTTTCTGGAAAATGGCGCGGCTGCGATCCGCGGTGAGCCACTCGAAGTAGGGATTGCGATTCCAGTTCCCCTTTTCAAAACGCTTCTCGAGATCATCCGGGGTGAGCTGGTAGGCTTCGGGCAGGGTCACGAAGAGATCGAGATCCGCGACGAGCGGTTCTTGTGCCTCGATCGGGGCAAGGCTCAGGATCCCCGAGACGATCAGGGCCGGGAGGGCGGGAATGCGGGTCATGAATCGCATGGCGGGCACTGTATCGAATTCCGCCAATTGTGTCCCGCAAAATCGCGAGGGAATGATTTTCCGTTTGTCATCGCTGGCAAACTCTGAGACAACAACAGCCCGGATTCAACCCCCGTCCGTGTTTCCTCTTTTTCCCGATGAAAAAACTCATCAACAATCCTCTCAAGTGTGCCGACGAATTGCTCGAGGGCCTCGTCGAGGCTTACAACGGTGAATGCCGCCACGTCGGCACCCGCTCGATCGTGAAAAACGACATCCCCGAGGGCAAGGTGGCCTTGCTCATCGGCGGCGGGAGCGGTCACGAGCCCATCTACCACGGACTCGTAGGACGCAATCTGGCCGACGGCGCGGCCTGTGGTGACATTTTCGCGGCTCCACCACCAAACATCGTCCTCGAAGCGACCGAGGCGGTGAACCGCGGCAAGGGAGTGCTTTACCTTTACGGCAACTACGCCGGTGATGTTCTCAACTTCGACCTCGGAGCCGAACTGGCCGATGACGACGACATCGAGGTGCGCACCGTCCTGATCTGGGATGATGTCTGTTCCGCTCCGCCGACGCAGAAGCACAACCGCCGCGGCATCGCCGGGCTTGTCCCGATCGTGAAGCTCGCGGGCGCCGCCTCGCAGAAAGTCGCGACTCTCGCCGAACTTGAGGCGGTCGCGAAAAAGGCCGTGCTGCAGACCCGTTCAGTCGGCGTCTCGATGGCCCCCGGCTCGATCCCCGCGACGGGCAAACCCACTTTCAACATCGACGAAGACAAGATCGGTCTTGGAATGGGCATCCACGGCGAACCCGGCGTGGGTGAGATCCCCATGGCCACGGCCGATGACCTCACCGTGATGATGCTCGACCTCATTTTCGCCGATTATGAGAAGGACGACGAAGTCGACGCCCTCGCGCCCGGAGACGAGATCCTCCTGGTCGTCAACTCCCTCGGAGCCACGACGATGATGGAACTCCTCATCGCCTTGCGCAAGGCCAAGGCCGTTCTTACCGAACGCGGCATCAAGACCTACGATGTTCTCGTGGGCGATTTCGTGACCTGTCAGGAGATGTCGGGCATCTCCTTCTCCATCACCCGTCTCGACGACGAGCTGAAGCAATACTGGGACATGCCCTGCCAGTCCGTCTGCTACAGCAAAATGGAAGGCCGTTACGGCGGTTGATCCGGCCGGTGTGACCGGATAAAGAGGGTTGAATCCCCCTCGATACCCTCTTTAGTTTCCGAAAACGACCTCTCATGGGAAAATCCTCACTCTCTATCACGGAAGTCCGCGACATGATGCTCGCGGCCGCACAACGGATCATCGAAGCCGAACCCATCCTCACCGATGCCGACCGTGCCCTTGGCGACGGCGACCATGGCGTCGGGATGGAGCGCGGCATGAACGCGGTGAAGGAAGCCCTCGGAGGCAAAGACTTCCCCTCCGTCGGGAAAGTGTTTGTTGGCGTCGGCACGGCGATGATGTCGAGCATGGGTGGTGCCTCGGGCGCGCTTTTCGGCACCTTTTTCCGTTCCGGTGGCAAGGCCCTCGGCGATGGGGAATCGCTCGACGCCGCTGGACTCGCCCTTTTCTGGAAAGAAGGATCCGACAATCTCATGAGCCGTGGTGGTGCCAAACCCGGCGACAAGACCATGGTCGACGCGATCGTTCCGGCCGCAGAGAAGGCCGCCGAATCGACCGGTCAATCCATCACCGACGCCCTCGCGGCGGTCGCGGTCGCCGCCGCTGCGGGACGCGATGCGAGCGAGAGCATGATCGCGACCATGGGCCGGGCGAAGACCCTCGGGGAAAATTCCCTGGGCAAGCCCGACGCCGGTGCCGTGAGTGTCGCCATCATCGCCGCGGCGATGAGCGAATTTGCGTCGGGGCTTTGACCACCCGTCTACTCCTGCCTTGTGGGAGTTGAAGCAGGAGTCGGAGACGGAGTGAATCAATGAGCGAATCTCCCCCAGACGTCTATACCCTCGCCGACCTGGAAAACTGGGCCGAGGCGACCCGTGGTCTCGAGCACCCCGCACGTCTCGCCGTGATCGGGGATCCGGTGGCCCACTCGCGCTCGCCCCAGATGCACAATCCCGCGCTACGCGCCGCGGGGATTGATGCGAGCTACGTGAGGCTTCACTTGCGTCCCGACGAGCTTTCCGAAGGCATCGCCGGGATGAAGGCGGCCGGATTCATCGGATTCAACGTCACGATCCCCCACAAGAGCGCCGTCTTCGACGCCGTCGATGACATGAGCGAGACGGCCCGTCGGGTCGGTGCGGTCAATACCGTGGCGATCGAAGGCGACGCCCTCACCGGGCACAACACCGATGCCCCCGGACTGCGCCGCGCCGTGCGCGAAGCGTTTACGATGGACTTGCGCGACCTGCGGGTGATGATCATCGGTGCCGGAGGAGGCGCTGGACGTGGGGCCGCCGTGCAATGCGCGATGGATCATTGCGAGCGCCTCGTCCTCGTCAATCGCACCGTCGACAAGGCGCGCGATCTGGCCTCCGAGTTGCGTGATGCCTTTCACGATCCCGACCGGCTCGAAGGACCGGCGGACCGCCTTGTCGCGATCCCCTGGGAGGAGCGGGCGATGGAGCGTGAACTCGGACAGATCGATCTGATCATCAATGCAACCTCCCTCGGGATGAAGCGCACCGATGCGGAAGTGTTGCCGCGGCGCCTGATCCAGCCACATCATCTCGTCTACGACATGGTTTATTCTCCCGCAAGGACCCGGCTGATGGCCGAGGCCGAGGAAGAGGGGGCGAAGGCGGCGAACGGCCTGGGAATGTTGTTGTGGCAGGGGGCCCTCGCCTTCGAGTTCTGGTTCAATCAACCGGCTCCGGTCGAGGCGATGCGCGCGGGGCTGGCGAGCTGATCCCGCCGAGTTCGTCGGGCGGGACGTGGCGCGCAGATTTTTTGCATAGGTCAGGGAGCGGTTTCGTCATTACGACATCACCGCAAGGTTCGGAATGAAACCGGATACAGGTGAAGCAATCAACACCTCAAAACCTACGTCTCCCATGAAACTCACTGTCCTCGCCACCGCCGCCGCAGCAGCCCTCGCCCTCGTCGGAGCCTCCACCGCAGAAGCCGGTCCCCGCTATCACGGAGGTGGCGGATACGCCGGTGGTGGTGGCTACAGCAGCGGCTATGGCTACGTTGCTCCCCGCTACGCCCCCAGCCATTGCGCTCCAGTGGTCTACAAGACCTGCACCGTCGAAGTGAACCGCTACACCCAGTGCCGCACCGCCTACGACCACTGTGGCCGCCCCTACACCTACCACGTGACCGTGGTGACCTACTGCGACCACTACTCGAACGGCACCAGCCGCACCTGGTCGCGCACCTTCTCGTGAGCCTTCGGTGAAAATTTGAAAACCCCTCCCTTGGCAGGGCTCCGGAAACGGAGCCCTGTTTTCTTTGCGTTCACGCGTGTTGAGGATCCCGGAAAGCAAAAAAGGCCCCCTCTTGCGAAGGGACCTTTTTCAAAAAACGAGGGAAAACCTTTGGGATCTTTTCGAACCGGATCACGCGGCGTCTGCGCCTTTGTGACCGAGGATCTTCACGGTGCGGTTGAGCTGATCGTATTCGATCGGCTTCTTGATGACCGTGACCGGACCGCTCGAGAGGATCTTGGTGAGGATCTCGCTGTCGGGGTAGCCGGTGATGATCACGATGGGAAGATCGGGATAAATTTTCTTCAGTTTCGCATAGAGCTCGTCGCCCGGGATGTCGGGGAGCTTGAGGTCAAGGAAAACGAGGTCGAACTTCTGCTTTTCCGCGTAGGCGAGGGCTTCGGCCCCGGTTCCGACGACGATGCGTCCGAATCCGGCCTTCTTGAGGAATTGTTTGAAGAGGGTCTGTAGCGCGGGATCATCGTCCACGACCAACACGGTGGGCTGTCCGCCTTCGTCCGTCTTGAGGATGTCGCGATCGAGCAGGCTGCGCTTGATGCGCCAGCGTCCGCCGATCTGGATCGCAGGCAGCTGGCCCCGCTGAACAAGGTAATACACCGTCGGAAGAGGAATCCGCAGATACTCTGCGGTCTCTTTCACGGTCATCAATTCTGGTGCTTCTTCGTCTGCCATGTCTGTGTTTGGGTTTCCCCCCGGAAGGGTTTTTGACCGAGCCAATCTCTCTTTTCACGATTTAGTCAAAAAACCACAACCATGAGTAAAAACGCTCGGTTGTGGGAATTGTGGCCAAATTTATTAAAAACACAAGCGTTATTTGAGAAATATTTCAATTATGAGATTCGAGATTGCGGAAATTCTTGATCGGAATGGTCGCTTGGAATCGGGTATTGGCGGTGGGAAGGCCTTTGCGGGCTGGGAAGGCCGAAAAAGGAGGCTGGGGCGGGAGAGGCAATTGATGCGCGAAAACGGGGCGGGGTCAAATCAGGAATTACGCGCTTTTGTGGGGGTTCCAGAGGGTGGATTGGCTGTTCTGGAGAGGGTTTGACTCGATGCGAATCTGTGGCTTGATTGGCGGCTTGCCGGAATCGGGACTTTTTCCCGCACCGCAATCTAAGTTTGGCCGCTCGCGGTCCGTTTCCGAAGACGTTCACAAGGCAGATCGACACGATTCATGTTCAGGCGAGACAAGTGCCGCAAAGCGCGGGTGCTGGGATTCCTCCTCGGGGGGATCCTGCTCGTGCTGGTGGCCCGTCCCTTCGATCTGGCGGCACAGGCCTTCACGACGACCCGCCTCGCCGATGGCTTCGACTATCCGGTCGGAAAACCCAATGGCGATGGCTATTACATTTTTCGAGGCTTTTCCCAGAATGGCCACCTCGGCGAGGACTGGAACGGGAATGGCGGGGGAGACACCGACGAGGGGGATCCGGTCTATGCGATCGCCCACGGCGTGGTCGTCTTCTCCGAGGACTACATGCGTGGCTGGGGTAACGTGGTGATCATTCGGCATGCCTATCGGGAGAGCAACGGCCAGATCGCCTTCGTTGATTCGCTCTACGGGCATCTCAAGGTCCGTTCGGTGCAGCTGGGGCAACAGGTGACGCGGGGCCAGGTCGTCGGCACAATCGGGTGCGGTCCCCACCGGATGTATGCGGCTCACCTCCACTTCGAGATCCGGAAAGACCTCCGCGTCGGAATGAGGCGCGAGCTTTATCCCCGCACTTACCAGACCTATCACGTCCCGAAACAGTTCACCGACGCCCGCCGCAGCCTGCGTTTCGAGGACAGGCTCGTACGGGTGCCGATCAATACTTTCCTCAAGACGAATCCAAACCGGATCGAGACCGACGAGGTCGAGTTGCCGGAAATGAAGAGCACCGAGTCGTCTCCCCAGACGGTGCGCCCCGAGGTGCCGCCGGCGGTCGGGACGGTGATCGAGGAGCAGACGCAGCCCGCGGCGGCCACACCTGAAAAGTCGAAGTCCTTCCTCGAATTGCTGAAGGAGAAGCTGGCCAACCCGCAGTGAGGAATCTCCGATCCCTGATCAAGCGCGCCGCTTCGTCAGGAAATACTCGACCGAGTCGACGAGGGCCCGCCAGCTCGCCTCGATGATGTTGTAGCTGACTCCGACGGTGCCCCAGGTCTCGTGATTGGCGGAACTGAGGATGAGCACGCGGGTTTTGGCCGCCGTGCCCATGTGGCTGTCGATGATGCGGACCTTATAGTCCTGGAGCTCCATCTCGTCGATGTGCGGATAGGCGGGGCGCAGGGCTTTGCGCAGAGCGGCGTCGAGGGCGTTGACGGGGCCGTCTCCTTCGGCGACCCGGTATTCCTCGATCCCATTGACGACGACTTTCACCGTCGCGGCACAGGTCTGGTAATCGCGTACGCCGTCGCGGCGGAAAGTGCAGTGGTATTCCTTCAACTCAAACAGCGGGGTGTAGGTCTGCTGGTGCTGGCGGATGAGGAGTTCGAAGCTGGCCTCCGCCGCCTCGAATTCGTAGCCCTGCTCCTCGAGCGCCTTGAGGCTCTTGAGGATCTCGAGGGCCTCGGGGCTGCCTTTCTCGACCTTCAGCCCGAGTTCCTCTGCTTTCATGAGCACGTTCGACTGTCCCGAAAGCTCGGAGACAAGGATGCGCTGGCGGTTCCCGACGGTGGCGGGGGAGATGTGCTCGAAGCTGTGGGCGACTTTCTGGACGGCATTCACGTGCATCCCGCCCTTGTGGGCGAAGGCGGTCGAGCCGACGTAGGGGGCGCGGATGTTGTGCGCGTTGTTGGCGAGGTCGTCGACAAAGTGGGAAAGGTGGGTGAGGCGCGAAAGATCGGACGCAACGGGGCGGTCCATCTTGAGCTGGAGATTCGGGATCACCGTCGTGAGGTTGCAATTCCCGACCCGCTCTCCGAAGCCGTTGATCGTGCCCTGGACCTGGGTCGCTCCGGCGAGGATGGAGGCGAGGGCGTTGGCCACGGCCACGCCGGTGTCGTCGTGGGTGTGGATTCCGACGGGGATACCGAGGGTCTTCATGACGATCTCGGTAATCTCGGCGACCTCGTGGGGCATCGTGCCGCCGTTGGTGTCACAGAGGACGAGCCAGTCGGCGCCGCCTTCCTTCGCCGCCGCGAGGGTGGCGAGAGCATGTTCGGGGGCATCCTTGTAGCCGTCGAAGAAGTGCTCGGCGTCGTAGACGACTTCGCGACCGTGCTCCTTCAAATAGCGGGTGGTGTCGCGGATCATGGCCTGATTCTCCTGTTCCGTCGTGCCGAGAATCTCGGTGACGTGGAGCCGCCAGCTCTTGCCGAAGAAGGTGATGACGGGCGTTTTTGCCTCGAGGAGGGTGCGCACCTGGCTGTCGTCCTCGACCGCGATGTCCTTGCGGCGGGTGCTGCCGAAGGCGGCGATGCGGGCGTGTTTCCACTCGAGATCGGCGGCGCGCTCGAAGAAGGCCACGTCCTTGGGATTCGACCCGGGCCAGCCGCCCTCGATGTAGTGCATCCCGAAAGCATCGAGTTCCTTGGCGATGCGGATCTTGTCGAGCGAGCTGAAGTTCACGCCTTCGCCCTGGGTGCCGTCGCGCAGGGTCGTGTCATACAGTTTCACGTCGGGATGCTTGCTCATGGGAAAAGAGTCGAGGAGAGGCGGGTTCGGGGGAAGCGGTGATCCCGATTCGGCTCGTTCCGGCAGTTGGAAAAAAGGACCGACTCGCAATCACCCGGCGGGTCAGCCGATAATGATGATCGCGATGCGAATGATAATGCTTTGGGGGAAGCGGTCCATGCCGGAGGACGCCGGGAAGGTAATCCGGACGGGGAAAAGGCGCAAGGACAGAGTCAGGAGGTCTCACCCCGGCCTTTTCCCGGACAACTCGCAGAGGCGCTTTTTGAGGGCGTCGAGACCAAGGCCGGTATCCGCGGAGATGGGAATGATCTCCTGCTTCGGGAAACGGGTCTGGAGGGCTTCGAGCTTTTCAGCCGACTCCGCAAGGTCCATTTTGTTCGCCACGATGAGCCAAGGCCGCTCGGTGAGGCGCTCGTCGTAGAGTTTCAGTTCCTGCCGCAGGATCTGGATGTCGGAGACCGGATCGCGGTTGTCGACGCCGGCGGTGTCCACGACAAACAGGAAGATGGAGCAGCGGCTGATGTGGCGGAGGAAATCGTGTCCGAGACCAATGTTGCGGTGGGCGCCCTCGATCAGGCCGGGGATGTCCGCGACGGTCGTGCGCATGAATCCGGAAAACTCGACCACCCCGACCATGGGCGTGAGGGTGGTGAAGGGATACGAGGCGACCTTGGGCGTCGCATTCGAGAGGGCGCCGAGCAGGGTCGATTTGCCCGCGTTGGGAAATCCCACCAGCCCGATGTCGGCAATGCGGCGGAGTTCGAGGAAATACCAGCCTTCGTCGCCCTTGGTTCCCTCGGTGAACTCGATGGGGGATTGATTCGTGTCCGTGCGGAAACGCCAGTTGCCCTTGCCTCCCACGCCGCCACGACAGAGGAGAAATCGTTGTCCGGGAGTGGTGAGGTCGGCGACGACTTCGCCGGCGGTGGGGTCGTTCCCATCAAGGATTTCGTCTTCGTCCACTTCGCCGGGGTCGAAATCCGCGTCGAGGGGTTCTTCGTCCGCTTCCTCATCGAAAAACTCCTCCTCTTCCTCGCTTGGCTTGATCTTCGGAGCGGGCGGTTCGGTACGGTAGACCACGGTGCCCGGCGGCACCTTGAGAATCAAGTCATTCCCGGATCGCCCGGTCTTCTTCTGTCCCATCCCTGCCGCACCTTTTTCGGCGTGATACTGGTGCTGATAGAAAAAGCTCCGCAAGTTGTCGGTGTGGGGGTCGACCACGAGGACGATATCGCCACCGCCTCCTCCATCTCCGCCGTCGGGACCGCCCTTGGGCACGAATTTCTCACGGCGAAAGCTGGAACAGCCGTTTCCGCCGTCGCCGGCTTTGGCAAAAATGCGGATGTGATCGACAAACATGGGAAAATCGGGCTGAGGAGGGAAAACCTGATCCCTACCACGGATTCGACGCTTTGGAAACGGCTTCGGCGCGCCCGAAGGAATCTTTTTGCGCTTATTCGGGGAGTTATTCACCGGGTTATTCACATTTTGGCGGGAGGTGGGGGCTCGTCACGACGGACTTTTTGGGGTTTTTGGGAAGTTTTTCACCGAGTTATTCACATCTTGTTCCGGGGTGGGGGAGGCGGGGCGGAAAACTCAAAAAGCGCTTTGCCTGGAAGGGGGCTCCTCATGTAGCTTCGGCAGGCGTCGTCCCGCCCATTCTGCCATGGAAACCATCATCGAGACCCCCGAGCCCAAACCGGTCCCGTCGCTTTTCCAGCGCCGCACCCTCTGGGGAGCGATCACGGCCCTTTCGATCGTCGTGATCGGGGCGATCGCGGTGGGATTCATCATGCTGACCGGCACGGTCCTCAGCTACCTCCAGCCCATTCTCGTGCCGCTCGCGGTGGCGGCGATCATCGCCTACCTCCTCGAGCCCATCATCGCCTGGCTGATGCGGCGTGGATGGCCGCACCGGCGGGCCATGTTGGTGGTCTACATCGCCTTCGTCATTTTTGTGGTCGTCCTCGTCGTTTCCGTCGTGGTGCCCACGATCGGCCAAGCCCAGGAGGTCTACAAAAGCCGCGACAATTACAGCGAAAAAGCCACGGCCTTGGTGAAACGCGGGATCGATTCCCTCCAGGGTTACTTTGAGACGGGCGTGGCGAAGGAATATTATGACCGCGGCGTCGAGTGGCTCACGACCGAGGGACCCAAACTCGGCGGTGAGATTGGTCAGATGGTCTGGTCCCGGCTGCGCGGGGCCTTCGGCTTTTTTGGTTATCTGCTCGGGCTGCTCCTCGTGCCGATCTACCTTTATTATTTTCTGCAGAACGGCCACACCATCGCCCAGTCGTGGTCGGATTACCTGCCCCTCAAGGCCTCGAAGTTCAAAGACGAGGTCGTCGGGACGCTCACTGAGATCAACGGCTACCTGATTTCCTTTTTCCGGGGGCAGATGGTGGTGAGTCTCATCGATGGAGCACTCGTGGCGGTTGTTCTCACCTTCATCGGCTTGCCCTACGCCCTGCTCATCGGCGTTTTTCTCGCGCTCCTCGGCCTCATTCCCTACATCGGCAATCTCCTCGTCATGATCCCGGCGATGATCATCGCCCTCGTCCATTTCAGCTCGACCGACTGGGGCGTGGTGCAGGGGACTGAAAAGCCGGTCGTGGGTGAAGTCTCGTCCGTTCTCGTCGAAGACGTCGGCAAGGTGGACAACTATTTCGTCACCCAGATTTCACCGGACGGCACCCAGGTCGAGGTGCTCCTGCATGCCTGGACGGCGATTCCCTTACCAAATGTCTGGGCCTACCCGGTGATCGTCCTCGCGATTTTCTTTATTCTCCAGCAGATCAACGGCCTCGTCACCGCCCCGCGCATCGTCGGCGACTCGGTGGGACTCCATCCGCTGACGGTGATCTTTTCGGTGATCTTCTGGTCCTTCCTCCTCGGCGGACTCCTCGGTGCCCTCCTCGCCGTGCCCCTGACGGCGGCGATCAAGGTGCTCTTCCGACGTTACCTCTGGGAGCGCCGTCTCGAGGCGGTCGTCGAACGCCGGCTCTCCGGGCTTGGAAACGACGATGGTGCGAAAGACCCGGAACCACCTGCCGCGACGGATGAAGTGCTGCCGGCGGGGACCTGAGCCTTCGCCGCTTGCGTGGCCGGGAAAGTCGTCCATGCTATCGCCCGTTCCCCCTCATGCACCAAGTCGATACCCAAAAGCTGGCCGAAGAAATCCAGAAACAGAATGTCTGGGTCGCTGCCGTGAAGGAAGAGATGGGCCGCGTCGTGGTCGGCCAGACGGCGCTGATCGAACGACTCCTCGTCGGCTTGCTCACGAATGGCCACGTTCTCCTCGAAGGCGTTCCGGGCCTCGCCAAAACTCTGACGGTGAACACGCTCGCCGGGGCTCTCGCGGCGCAGTTCCAGCGGATCCAGTTCACTCCCGATCTCCTGCCTGCCGACCTCATCGGCACGCTCATCTTCAATCCCGGCACCAACGAGTTCACCCCGAAGCTAGGGCCGGTCTTTTCGAACCTCGTCCTCGCCGACGAAATCAACCGGGCTCCCGCCAAGGTGCAGAGTGCCCTCCTCGAGGCGATGCAGGAGCGCCAGGTCACGATCGGTGACACGACCTACCGGCTCCCCGATCCCTTCCTCGTCCTCGCGACCCAGAATCCGATCGACCAGGAGGGCACCTACCAGCTTCCCGAAGCCCAGCTCGATCGCTTCCTGTTCAAAGTGATCGTCGACTATCCCTCGATCGCCGAGGAACGCATCATCCTCGACCGCATGGCCACCTCGTCACCGAAGTTGCGGGTGCGGGCCATGGTCGATCCCAAAACCATCATCGCGAGCCGCGAACTCGTGAACTACGTCTACATCGATGACGGGGTGAAGGACTACATCGTCCGTCTCATCCACGCGACCCGTTTCCCCGGCGAGATCGATCCTGCCCTGCAGCCGCTCGTCCGCGCCGGGGCCTCGCCGCGGGGCACGATCAATCTGACTCTAGCGGCCAAGGCGACCGCCTTTCTGAAAGGGCGTGGCTACGTCGTGCCGCAGGACATCAAGGACCTCGTCTACGACGTGCTGCGCCACCGCATCCTCCTCAGCTACGAGGCCGAGGCCGAAGAGATCACGAGCGAGCAGATCATCGCGACCATTCTCGAGCGGCTCCCCGTGCCCTGAGGCACAATCGGTCGTGGCGCGTTAGGCGCAATTGGGTTAGAATTCCGGACCTCCTTCGGGGCGTTTGTACTTATGCAAAAAGCGGTTCGTGTGTTCGTGCTTCTCTTTTCGATCATCGTCGTGATCGTGATCCTCTCGCTCTGGAAGAATGCCGAACGGAAAAATGCCATTGCTGCACTCGAGTCGCGCTTCGGAGCGCAGATTTCGATTCAGGAGAAGGAATTCTACCTTGGTTGTTCCAGTCCCGAGCTGAAGGATCTCACCGAGTTCGCGGATCTGGTGAAGCGCATCGGTGAGCCGGACATCCTCGATCTGACAGGAGCGCCTTCGCTCGTTACGCTTGCGGGCGTCGAAGAGATGCAGAGCCTCACCTCGATCGTGGCGATCGATTGTCCTTCGCTGGTCACCGCCGAGAGCATTTCGGGCTTGCCCGCGCTGACCCAGCTCGCCTTCACCGACTGCGCGCAGCTCACCGACGTCGCGGCGATCCGCGATTTGCCGAGCCTCGTCACGCTTGATCTCAGTGGCTGCGTGGGAATCACGTCGCTGAATCTGCAGGGTTTGCCGGCTCTGGAAAATCTCTACCTCAGCCGATGCCGTCAGTTGAAGTCCCTCGATGTCTCCGCCTTTCCCGGCCTGCGGCAACTCTACACCGACGGATGTGCGGGTCTCACCACCATCACCGGACTTGGCGCGCTCGGATCTCTCACGGATCTCGATGTGAGCAATGCCTCGGGGCTCACGGATCTTGCAGGAGTCGAGAATCTCGCCGAGCTCATCGTCCTCGATCTGCGGAATGTGGAGATCGAGGATTTTTCCGGGATCGCCCGCCTGCCCAAGCTGCGCGTCCTGCGCATGGGGGGGCAGGAAAAAATCGAAACGCTCGAGCCCTTCACCCCGCTCCAGTCCTTGCGCGAGCTGCATCTCGAGGCCTGTCCGAATCTCCGCTCGTTGAAAGGCATCCCGACGGGAGTCTCGCAGTATGCCGGATTCACCTATTGCCCGAAGCTCGTCTCCCTCGAAGGAATCGAAGCCGCCGGTGGGCTCGAACATCTTGACGTGACCGGATGTGAGAATCTCGCCGACGTGGCTCCCGTTTCAAAACTTTCCAGCCTCGTCCAGATCAGCCTCGTGAAATGCCGCTTGGTCAACGCGGTGCCCTTTGTGGAGAAGCTGCCGAAGCTACGCATCGTCATGCTCGGCGGTTCCGGGGTGGTGCCGGTGACCGTCGAGGGACTGCCGCTCGCGAATGAAGAACTGATCTTCGATTTCACGATCTCGGAGTGAGGATCGACCTGCTCAATAATCGAGCACTGGAGCGTCGACCGCGCTCGGTTCGGGATACTCGAAGGTGCGACCTTCGAAATTGCGGATGAGGGTGCGCTCGGGAGTTCTCTGCAGCACGTAATCGGGATTGATCGGCACCTTGCCGCCTCCGCCGGGAGCATCGATCACGTATTGGGGCACGGCATAACCCGTGGTGTGGCCGCGCAATCCTTCGATGAGGCGAATTCCTTCCTGCACCGGCACTTCGAGGTGCGAGGAGCCTTGGATCAGGTCGAGCTGATAGAGATAATACGGCCTCACCCGGCACATGAGGAGCTTGTGCACGAGCGTCTTCATCACCGCGAGATCGTCGTTCACCCCGCGCAGCAGAACGCTCTGGTTGCCGAGGGGGATGCCCGCGTTTGCGAGACGTTCGAGGGCCTCTTTCACTTCGATGGTCAACTCGCGCGGGTGGTTCACGTGCACGCTGATAAAAAGCGGATGATACTTCTTGAGCATCTCGCAGAGCTGCGGCGTGATCCGCTGGGGCAGGAAGATGGGCACCCGCGAGCCGATGCGGAGGAATTCGATGTGGGGGATGCGGCGGAGGCGATCGAGGATTTTCTCGAGTTTTGCATCGGAGAAGAGCAGGGGATCGCCGCCGGAAAGAAGCACGTCACGGATTTCATCGTGCTCCTCGAGATAACGGAAGGCGGCTTCAAAGTCCGTCTCCAGCTCCTGCTCGCCGACTCCGCTGACGACACGGCTGCGGGTGCAGTAGCGGCAATACGAGGCACAGCGGTCGGTGACGAGGAAAAGGACGCGGTCGGGGTAGCGATGGACGAGACCGGGCACCGGCATGTGAGAGTCTTCCCCGCACGGATCGGCCATCTCGTAGGGAGAGGTGAGCGTTTCCTCGACACGGGGGATGACCTGGCGTCGGATCGGGCAATCGGGATTCTCACGATCGATCAGGTTGAAAAAGTGCGGCGTGATCGCCATCGCCAGCTTCGTTCCCGAGAGGAGGACGCCGTTTCGCTCGTCGGGCGTCAGGACGAGGTGCTCCTCGAGCTGGCTCAGCGAGGTGATCCGGTTCTTCAATTGCCACGTCGGATTGCTCCAATCTTCGGGGGAAACGCCGCGGTCCGCCCAATAGCCCGGGGCGTGGGAACGGAAGGTCTTTTCCAGGTCGAATTCGAGGGGATGATGCATGAAGGGGGCTGCGGGAGTGGCCTCGCCGCTATTTTCGCTCCTGTCAGACGGTTTCGGACTTCTGTCCTTACCGCGAAAAAAGGATAAAGTGCCGGAAAGCAAAGTCAACTGGAGGGCTTTTTTCGCTGGAGGCGTGATTATTTTGCGGCAGTTCCCCGGAAGTGCTGTTACAAAACAGGCTCGGTTTTGAACTCGACCAATCGGGGGCCTTGACCGCTCCGCCACCCTCGCTAAGCTCTCTTCCCCCCCGTTTCTCCCTGCCCCTGCCGTGACTCCCTATCTCAAAATCCTGCGCCGCCTCGCCAAGCCCCACTGGTTCGACATCATGGAGTTGATCAAGTGCTCCGGCGGTCTCTCCGTCGGTGAGCTGGCCGAGGCTCTCGGGATGAGCTACATGGGCGTGAAGAAACACTGCCTCGCGATGCACAAGCTCGGCTGGCTCGACACCTGGCGCAGCCCGAAGGCCGTGGGGCGGCCCGAAAAACTCTATCGTCTCACAGATAAAGTGGCGCCGCTCTTTCCTCCCATCGGCAACGAAGTCTGTCTCGCCATCCTCGAGGCGGCCGCCCAACTCGAGAGCAATGCCGCCGAAAAGCTCCTTCTCGCCTTCTTCCGGGGTCAGGCTGAAAAACTCGCCGCAACCGTCACGGGTGATTCCGTGCAGGAGCGTGCCGAGCGTCTCGCGACCGCCCGCATGGCTGCCGGGTATTACTCGCGCTGCGAATGGTCCGAGGCGGAAGGGTTGCGCATCGAGGAATTCCATCAGCCCCTCCAGCCGCTCTTTGATAGGTATCCGACTCTCGAGCGCATGGAAGTGCAGATGTTCGAGCGCCTCCTCGGTGCCCGCGTCGAACGATCCGTCTCGCGCACCGCGGGATTGACGCGATACCGGTTTGACATCTCACCACGCTAGTGTCGATTCCCCCGCCATGGGCAAATACGCTGACGAAAATGTTTTGGTGATCTCGCGCGACCTCTTCGACCGCCTCGGGGCCTTCGAAGGGATCAGTTTCGAGACGGACCGCTATCTGCCGCAGATCCTCGATCCGGCGAACAATCATTTCCTCAGCCGCGACCTCGCCGAGGACGATCCTTCGCACAAGCAGATCATCCCGTATGCGATCTTCCGTCATGGGGACCGCTATTTGCATTATGTGCGTGGCGGTGGCAGCGGGGAAAAGCGGCTCGCCGCGAAGGGCTCCATCGGCATCGGAGGTCATATCAACGACACCGATCACGCCGCTTCCTCCCTCGACAAGGACACCTACACCATCGGAGTCGAGCGCGAGATCAACGAGGAGTTGAATCTCACCGGAGGCCATACCCAGGAGATACTCGGGCTGATCAACGATGATTCGAACGAGGTCGGCAAGGTCCACCTTGGCGTCGTGCATCTCTTCACCCTCGAGAGCGATGAGGTGACCTCGGCCGAGGACAACATCGAGAATCTCACCTTTCTCACGCTCGAGGAGCTCGCCGAAAGACGCGATTCGCTCGAGACCTGGTCGCGGATCTGTCTCGAAGGATTGCTTCAACTCGGCCGCGAGGCCTGAAGCATCCGCGCGAGGCCGTAGCCAAGACCGATACCGTAGAAGAGTCCCCAGGAAAAGCGGGCCAAGGTCACGACCGTGCCACGTTCCCACGGCAGCTCGACGGCGAGAATGCCGCGGTTTTGGAGTGCCTCATAACTTTGGCCGCCGAGGTAGTAACCAAGGGTATACCAGAGAAACACCACCGCCGTGGCGGTGAGGAGATCAGGCGTTTTTGCCATCCCTTTTCGAAGCACGGCGACCAGCGCCATCAGGCCGACAAACGATCCGAGGACCTCGCCAAACGTGTTGCGAAATGCAAACCACGCGACTGACCAGACGAATGCATAGATCAGAAAGCCCAAGGCAAAACGCAATGAAAATGCAATAATGCTTCGTTTTCCTTTGGCTCCACTGGCAGGGGAGAGGGCCAAACCGCCCAAGCCAAAAAAGACGACCGCGCAGAGGCTATACATACCAGTTTCCGACGTATACCAAGCGGAGCCGACGGCCCAGACGGCAAATGACAACAGGGCGACCAGAGTGAAGGCAAAGGTGGCAAAGATAGTCGTGCTTTTCATGCAAATCATTCCCAAGAAAACCGGGTTTTGGAACGTATAACTATTATCAAAGGGCTTTACAAGTCGTTAGAATGGCTCTAGTTTCCGCCCCCTTTTTCCTCTCCTCCTACAACAAGATACGAAGAACCAAACAAACCCATGGCTAGCAGATACGATCAAAAAACGAAGGACGAAGTCATCGCCTTCATCCAGTCCTACAACCAGGAAAAAGGCCGGGGCGGTCAATCCGCCGCTGTCAAGAAGTGGGACCTCAACCCTGTGACGGTGAAGTCCTGGCTTTCCAAAGCGGGAGTCGAAACTCCCGGTCGCGGTGGCAAGAAGAAGAAGGCCAAAGCCGGCAAACCCGGACGTCCGGCAAAGGCCGCCAAGACTGGCCGCAAGCCCGGACGCCCCGCGAAAGCCGCTGCTGGCAAGCCCGGACGCAAACCGGGACGGAAGCCCGCGATCGCCGGAGCCGGTGATCTCGCCGTCACGCTCAACCGCATGGTCGCGATCCGTTCCGAGATCGCCTCCCTCGAGAGCGAATACGCCAAACTCAAAGCCATCCTTTGATTCCGGATCCCCAGTGATTTTTAAAAAAAGCCGCGACGGGTCCCCCTGTTGCGGCTTTTTTTCTTTTCAGGTCTAAGTCCGGATGAATGACATGAATTGGATCCGCGCCGTTTGTCTTTTCATGGGCATCCTATCGGTAGAAAGCCATGCGGCGGAATGCCATCTCGTCGCCGACCAAACCACGGGACGGATCCTCCTGTCGAAGAACGAGACTAAACCCCGGCAGGTGGCGAGTCTCACGAAGATTGCGTCGGTGTTGCTCGCTCTCGAATGGTGCGAGGAGTCATCGGTGGATCCTGCGAAATGGTCGTTCACCGTTCCCTCGGCCGCGATCCGGGGCGGTGCCAATCCATTGGGGCTCAAGGCGGGCGATGAACTGACCCTCGAAACTGGACTCTTCGCGGCGGTGATGGCCTCGGACAACACTTCCGCCCATGCCTTCGCCGAGGCCATTGGCGGGCAAATGAGTCAGGGCACGGGAGTAGGCAAAGGAGTGGATGCTTTTGTCGAGCGGATGAATGCCCTCGCCGCGGGGATCGGGATGAAAGACACGCATTTCGTGAATCCGCACGGTCTCGACGAGGGAACCAAAAAGGGTGTCTCGACTGCGGCGGACCTCGCCCTACTCGCCATGGCCGCAATCGACCGGCCCGGCTTTCTGCGATACGGCAGCGAGCGGGAGCGTCAGGTTTCCTTTCTTCGGAACGGCACTGAGGTGCGGGTCAAGCTCACCAATACCAACGAACTCGTCGCTTCGCGCGGCATCGATGGTATGAAGACCGGCACGACCCGTCTTTCGGGGCCCTGCCTCATCGCGACCGCGACGCGCGATCTCCCGATCGACGGAGTAACCGCGACCTGTCGGCTCGTCGTCGTCGTGCTCGATGCCGAAGATCGCTTCCGCGAAGCAGTGCTGCTGCTCGATCAGGGGTGGTCCGCGCTCGCCTCGGGAGCGGAAAGCGAATCCAAACAGCGCTTGCGAAAGGAGAAGGATTAGGGCTCAGTCTCGCGCCATGAGAATCGGATTGCTCAACGGAGGAGGGGATTGTCCCGGGCTCAATGCCGTCACCCACGGGATCGTGGGTACGGCGGTGCGCCTCGGCTGGGAAGTGCTCGGTTTCCGCGACGGCTATGAGGGACTCCTTTCCCCCGGTGATTACAAGATTCTGCGGGTCGAGAAGACCGAGGGCATTCTGAAGCTCGGGGGCACCATCCTAGGCACTTCCAATCGCGGCCATTTCGCGGGCAAGGTCGGTGAGGGCGGTGTGCGCAAGATCCCTGCGGATCTGATGCAGGATGCCTTTCGCACGCTGCGGAGACTGGGCGTCTCGGCGCTCATTTGCGTCGGTGGCGACGGCAGCCTCACCACCGCGTTGCAATTTTACCAGGAAGGTTTCCCCATCGTCGGTGTGCCGAAGACGATCGACAACGACCTTGAGGCGACCGCCACCACCTTCGGTTTCGATTCCGCCGTCCAGGTCGTGACCGATTCGCTCGACCGTCTTCACACCACCGCCGACAGCCACGCACGTGTCATGGTTCTGGAAGTGATGGGACGCCACGCCGGATGGATCGCCCTCTACGGGGGCATCGCCGGCGGAGCGAGCAGCATCCTCATTCCCGAGATTCCCTTTTCCTACGAAAAAGTGGCCGAGTCCATCCTCGAGCGCGAGCGATTCGGATTCCGGAGTTCCCTTGTCGTCGTCGCCGAAGGGGCTGCGCCTCTTGGTGGTCACCATGTCGTGAAAGACTCGGGTGGCGAAGGCGAAGTGCGCCTCGGTGGCATCGGTGATGTCGTGGCGACGAAACTCGCCGAACTCACCGGCAAGGAGACCCGATGCACCCGGCTCGGACACCTCCAGCGCGGCGGCAGTCCTACTTGCCTCGACCGCGTTCTCGGAATGAGATTCGGGGTCGAGGCGGTGAAATTGATAGAAGAAAAGCGCTTCGGACGTATGGTCAGCTACCAGCAATACCATGTCAGCTCGGTCCTCATTGAGGATGCCGTGCGGAAATTAAAGCTGGTCGATCCCGAAGGCGAAATCGTCGAAGCCGCGAAATCGGTCGGGATCTGTTTTGGAGATTAAGCAAACGAACGGAATTGAATTGGTATGGATGCCCTCTTGGAACTCTTGCAGAATGACGCGCGTCTTTCGACGTCGCAACTCGCGGAACGTCTCGGTCGCAGCGAGGCCGAAGTCGCCGCGATGATCGCCGACCTGCAGGGCAAGGGTGCCATCCTCGGTTACCACGCCGTCGTCGATCCCGAGCGCGCCGGACAGCGCCACGTCTCCGCCCTCATCGAGGTAAAACTCACTCCCGAGCGCGATGGTGGCTTCGACCGTCTCGCCCAGCGCATCGCGCGTTTTGACCAAGTGACGAGCTGTTATCTCATGAGCGGAGGCTACGACCTTGCCGTGCTTGTCGAGGGAGAAGACCTCCGCGAAGTGGCCCGGTTTGTGAGCGAGAAACTCAGCACCCTCGACGGGGTCCTTTCCACCGCGACCCACTTCCAGTTGAAGGTCTACAAGCAGAGCGGCTTCATCGCCGGCGAAGCCACGGCCGACGAGCGTCTCGCCGTGTCGCCCTGACATTCCTCCACCGGGCCGCGCGGCCCCTGCTTTCAAGAGTCGGGGCCGGGCCGGTCCCAGCCCGAATTCCCATCGACTCATTTCTTACCCGCCTTTGTTCATGAAACCCCTCCAAGACCGTATCGCGCATCACGTGCGCAGCCTCCCGCGCTCTGGTATCCGCGACTTCTTCGAGCTCGTGGTCGGACGCGACGACGTCATCTCTCTCGGCGTTGGCGAACCCGACTTCTGCTCGCCCTGGCACATCCGCGAGGCCGCCATCTTCTCCCTCGAGAAAGGGCAGACGAGCTACACCTCGAATCTCGGCCTCCTGTCCCTGCGTCAGGAGATCGCCAAGTATGTCGAGGGGCTCTTCAAGGTCTCCTACGATCCCGCGAGCGAAATCCTCGTCACCGTCGGCGTCTCCGAGGCTCTCGATCTCGTCTTCCGCGCCCTCCTCAATCCCGGCGAGGAAGTGATCTATCACGAGCCCTGCTACGTCAGCTACAATCCCAGCATTGTCCTTGCCTACGGCAAGCCCGTCACGATCCAGACCAAGGTCGACGACAATTTCGTGCTCCGTGCTTCCGACGTCGAGGCCGCCATCACCGACAAGACACGCATCATTCTCCTGAATTTCCCGACGAATCCGACCGGAGCCGTCGAGCCCGTCGAGGAGTTGGAAAAGATCGCCGCCCTCGCGATCAAGCATGACCTCATCGTCGTTACCGACGAGATCTATTGCGAGCTCCTCTACGGTGGCAGCGACGGCATGTCGCCCGGCGAGCACGTCTCGATCGCGAGTTTCCCCGGCATGCGCGAGCGCACCGTGCTTCTCCACGGCTTCTCGAAGGCCTTCGCCATGACCGGTTTCCGTCTCGGCTACGCCTGCGCGCCCACCGTGCTGACCGAGGCGATGATGAAGATCCACCAATACTCCATGCTTTGTGCTCCCATGATGAGCCAGCAGGCGGCGATCGAGGCGCTCAAGAACGGAGCTCCGGAAGTCGAGCGGATGCGCCGGGCCTATGCGCAGCGCCGCAATCTCATGCTGAAGCGATTTGCCGAGATGGGGCTGCCCTGTTTCTCACCGGGCGGGGCCTTCTACATGTTCCCCGACATCCGGAAATACGGGCTCACCAGCAAGGAATTCGCCCTGCGCCTCCTCGAGGAGGAAAGCGTCGCGGTCGTGCCCGGCAGCGCCTTCGGAGAGGCTGGCGAGGGCTCCGTGCGCGCCTGTTATGCAACCGCCTACGAAAAGATCGAGATCGCGATGGACCGCATGGCCGCCTTCGTGAAGCGGCTGGGTTGATTCCCCTCTCTCGTCCCGGACTTTTACCTTTTCCTCTTTTACCTTTTACGTGGCCGGAGGCCGCCGATTATGAGCCAAGTGACCAAAGCCGTCATTCTCGCCGCCGGACGCGGCACCCGCATGAAAGAGCTCACCGATGAGCTGCCCAAACCGATGGTGCGGGTGAAGGGCACTCCCATCCTCGAGTCCATCGTGCGTGGACTTGTCGCCAATGGCGTCCAGCGCATCCTCATTGTTGTCGGCTGGCGCAAGGAGGTCATCTTCGATCACTTCGGCGACGGCTCCGCCTTCGGTTGCGCCATCGAATACATCGAACAGGTCGTGCAGGATGGCACCGGTCGCGTCGTCGAGCTCGCCAAGGACTTCGCCGGAAACGATCCCTTCATCCTCAGTTACGGCGACATCCTTGTGCCCGCGTCTTCTTACGCCCCGCTCGTCGATTGCAGCGGCGTCGATGGCAAGCTGACCGTCAAGATCGCCGAGGATGTCCGCAAGGGCGGGGCGGTCTTCATTGAAAACGGCTTCGTCACCGACCTCATCGAAAAGCCCGGTGAAGGCCAGCCGACCAGCCCCTATTACAACGCCGGCATCTACGCCTTTTCCCCCCGCATCTTCGACTACACCGCCAAGCTCGAGCTTTCGCCCCGCGGCGAATACGAACTCACCGATGCCATCGCAGCCCAGGTGCGAGATGGTCTGAAGATCGAGGCCGTCGAACTCGACGGCGAATGGGCCGACGTCCGCGATCCCGAGGTGCTGCGCGAGTTGAACGAGGGGTGAAGCCACTGTGGCTGCGACTTTCGTCCTTCGCAGTGCTACGGAGAACGGATCAGACGCAGGGTATGGGCAAAGTGAGATCGATCATCGATCTTCATGGTCGTTCCGCCGACACCGCCAACAAGGCGATCACCGAGATCGAATCCGTGATCTCCCCGCGCCGGACCATAACAATGGCCTCGCTGAGGGGAAGGCGTCGCACTTTCAAGTCTTCGGTCTCTTCAGGATCGGCTTCCGCCTGGGTTAATCCGGTCGCCACAAAAATCGTCGCGCGCTCGTCCGAGACGGAATTGGAAAGCGCGAGGTTGTCCAACAAGACCCTGTATTGTCCGGCGATCAACCCTGTCTCCTCGCGCAACTCGCGTTTGGCCGCCTCGAGGGGCGATTCGCCGTCGGGGCAGCCACCCTCGGGGATCTCCCACTCGTAGGTATCGAGGGTGTAGCGGTATTGTCCGACGAGCCAGGTGTGACCCTCGTCGTCGATCGGCAGAACGCCGATGGCGCGGTTCTTGAAGTGGACGACGCCATAGATTCCGGGGCCTCCCGAGGGATTCGTGACCTGACTTTCCGCGACACGGATCCAGGGGTTCTCGTAAACGGTGCGGGTCGAGTGGGTGACCCAGGGGTTTTCGGGGTTCATCAGGGCCGGATTTCCACTTGCCACCACGGGGGTTTTGCCCTTTAATGCCGCCCTTCGCAGCAAGCGGAACGATTCATTACCATGGGCAAGCAACACAATAAGGAGGAAAAGCGCATCCGTCGCAAGAGTTACCTCAAGCGCAAGGCTGAGGCCGTGAAGGCTCAGATCGCGCTCGGCAAAAAGCCTTCCTCGAAGAAAGTCGCCAAAGAGGTCGCCGCCGACGGAGCTGAAGAGGCTGCCGAGGCCACCAAGAAGGCCGCCGCGAAGAAGGCTCCCGCCAAGAAGGCTGCTGCCAAAAAAGCGCCGGCCAAGAAGGCTGCCACGAAGAAAGCTGCCGACGCTCCTGCAGCGGAGGCTCCGGCTGCCGACGAGTGATGGTTCCGGAGAAGACGGATGGACTCTGATCGTCCATCGTTTCTCCTCGTCGATGGCAACAATGTCCTCCACGCCTGGGAGGATCTCCGGCCGTTGCGGATACGCTCGGCCGATCTCGCAAGAAGGGAATTGATCCGTCGCCTCACCGACTGGTCCGATGATTCCGATGATCGTGTGGTGCTCGTCTTTGACGGAGGCATCAACTCGCCCCGGGACGAACAACGCGACCGCCGTATTCAGGTGATCCACGGAGGTCCCGGAGAAACCGCTGATGCGGTGATTGAGCGTCTCGTTTCGAAGTATGGTGCTTCCTACCGGCTCACCGTCGCGACTGACGACCGTTCCGTCCAGGACCTCGCCGCCGCGTCCCGGGCCGAAACGATCTCATGTGATCTCCTGAAGGCCCGGCTCGAAGCCGGGGCCCGGAATCGCGCGGATTGGCTGAGACGCCACCGCCGGAAGCAGTGATCGGAGTGGCGGCGGGCTTGCAAGACGGCCCTCCGCGCCGTATTCTCGAGGTCATGGATCAGGCCGTGCTCGAACGCCAGTGGAACCGTCGCGCGTCCGCGCTCGCGAGGCAGCTCAATCTCGGCTGGTGGTTGGAGCGCTTCAACCAGCTCGTCCTCGTCGGCCTGTTGCTCTTTGCGGTGGCCCTCCTCGCCGGACGCACCTGGCGCAGTGATTGGATGACGACGGAGGTTGTCGCTATCGGTCTGGGCGGACTGCTCGCGGTCCTTGCCGCCGTTGCCTGGCTCCTCGGACGGAAGCGTTTTGTGGATGGGAGGAAAGGGCTCGTGCGTCTCGATGAAAAGTTGCGTCTCCACAACCGCCTCGTCTCGGCCGCGGCGAAAGTGGGACCGTGGCCGGAACTGCCGCCCGATCCCCTCGGGGCGGCGGGATTTCGATGGAATGGTTCGCGAGCCTGGCTACCCGGCCTGGCCGCGCTTCTCCTCGTGGGGTTGGCCTGGTGGGTGCCGATCCCGGAGCGGTCCGCCGCGACGGCCCAGGTCGTCGAGCCGAGTGCGTGGGAGCAAATGGAGGATTGGCTCGCGACGCTCGAGGCGGAGGATCTGATCGAGGAGGAAAAGATCGAGGAACTCGCCAGCCGCATCGAGGAATTGCGCGACCAACCGGAGGAGGAGTGGTTCAGCCATTCGAGTCTCGAAGCGACCGACTCGCTCCAGCAAGCCCTCGGTCTCGAGATCCGCGACCTCGCCGAGGAAATGAAAACACTGGAGCGGAATCTATCGGCCCTTCAGAAATTCTCCTCGCAGATGAGCGAGTCGGCGAAGGAGGAGGCGAGGAAGGAAATTGAAGAAGCGCTGAAGGCGCTCGACGGAGCCGGCTTGCCGCTGAACGAAGCATTGCGCAAGCAACTCAGCGAGGTCGATCCGTCTCAGCTCGGCAAAGAGACGCTCTCGAATCTTTCCCAGGAGCAGCTCGAGTCGCTCCAACAGCAGCTCCAGAAAGGCTCCGGGGCCCTCGGTTCGATGGAGGGGCTCCCGCAGATGGGTGAGGGCATGGGCATGGGAATGGGAGAAGGCATGGGCGAAGACGGGGAAGGCGAGATGCCCGGAGCCGGCGGCATCACCCGCGGAAGAGGCGACGCACCGATCTTCTTCGACGACAAGGCCGACGATCTCGGCACCGACAATCTTGAGCGGGTCACGAACGACGACTTTTCCAAGGCGGCCATCGGCGAGGTCCTCGGACTCGGCGAGACTGAGCGCGAGGTCGACGAGTCGAAGGCCGGTGCTGCGGCGGGCGGCGCGGTGGGTTCTGCCGGGAAGGGCGGCGAAGCGGTCTCGCGCGAGACCTTGCTGCCCGACGAGCAGGCCGTCTTGAAACGCTATTTCAAATAGCCTCGGCGAAGCGATTCATCAGCCAGCCTAACAAAACCACCTGTGGCACGGTCACGGCGGGAAGGAGGAAGGCGGTTTTCCACGAGCGGGTCGTCTCGCGCAGGGCGAGGATCTCGGTGTAGTCGGTCGCAGCTCCGGCCATGAGAAAGGCGAAGCCATTTCCCGGAGCTCCGGCGCGGTTGAGGAGATCGCCCGCGATCGGGCTCGATCCCTCCGAGCAAACTTCGATCACGGTCGCGGCAACGAGAGTGAGCCCGAGTCCGGCGAGGGTCGGTCCGAACCAGTCGGAGAAGACATCGGGCGAGACGGCGACCCGCAGGATCGCGGCGAGGATCACGCCAAACAACATCCATCGCAGGACCATGCGGGATTCGAGCAACCCTCCCTTGAGAATCGCCAACCACCCCGCCGGGCGGCGGAGGAGGGGGCCGATCTGCTCGAGGAAGCCAGGCTCGGAGAGTCGGGTTCTTTCGAATTCCTCCCGATAAGGATTGGGGGCGACAAGGCCGCGTTTTTCAAAGAAGTGGAAAAGAGCCCCGGTGGCGAGGGCGATGACGACGGAGCCGCCGATGAAGAGCAGGGTCCATTTCACGCCGATGAGGGCGAAGAGCACGAAGGTGGTGGAGAAGGAATTCCACGGACTCGCGACGAGAAAGGCCATGGTTTGTCCGATGCTGAGCCCTTTGCGATAGAGCTGCATCGAGACGAGGAGAATGCCGTGGCTGCATACGTCGAAAAAGAGCCCCGCCCCCACGGCGCGGAGGAGTCCCCCGAAGTTGCCCTTGCTGCCGAGCCATTGTTCGATGCGGCGGCGCGGCACATATTGGAGAAAGGCGATCGCGAGGATGCCAACGAGCGTGCCCCACCACATGAGGTGCATCAGCTCCTTCACGGCGTGGCAGAAGGCCGAAAACAGCGGCGAGCCGAGGCGCTGATCGAGCCCCGTGAGATGCGCGAGGTAGGCGATCACGATCACGAGGGTGGAGCCGAGCAGGAGCCAGTCCCGTCGCCTCTTCCCGCCCTCTCCGCCGCCGCAGCAGCCCCCGGATTCGACCGGCTGTGGTGGCTCCGGTGTTTTCTCGCAACAACAAGACATGGCTTCACGCTAAGCGAGAAGGAGCCATCGATCCAGCTGGAAGGCCGGGCTGGACAGGGAAAGAAATCCGCGTTATCGGGCTCGCCCATGCACCGGAAAGCCCTCCTAGATCTCCTCGACCGCTACGCCGCCCGTCATTCCGACGAGGCGGAAACGGTGAACCGCTTCCGCGAATTTGTCGCGCGGGCCGCGGACTGTTTCGAGCGCCATCTCGCCGAAGGGCACATCACCGGATCGGCTTGGATTGTCGATCAAACGGGCACGCGCGTGCTTCTCACCCATCACCGCAAGTTGAACCGCTGGCTCCAGCCTGGTGGGCATGCCGATGGCGATCCGGATGTGCTCGCGGTGGCGCTGCGGGAGGGGCTCGAAGAGACCGGGCTCGACTCGCTCGAGCCGGTCGCGACGGAGATCTTCGATCTCGACATCCACCCGATCCCCGCGCGCGGAAACGACCCGGAGCATTTCCACTACGACGTCCGTTTTCTCCTGCGTGATGCGGGATCGGGCGACTACGTCGTCTCGGAGGAATCCCACGATCTCGCGTGGGTGCCTCTCGCGGAACTCGAGCGATACAGCGACGAAGACTCGATGCGGCGGATGCGCGACAAGTGCGGCGCTTACTTCCGCACTGCGTAGAGGAGATTGTCGGTGCGGATGTAGAGGGTGCCGTTCGCCGGCACGATCGAAGCGCGGATGTTCACGCTCTGGGCTTCACCGAAGACGGTTGCGTTGAGCACTTCGCCGCCCTCGGGTCCGGCGCTGTAGACAAAGACTTCTCCGAGATGGCTCATCAGGTAGATCTTGCCATCGGCACCGGTTGGCGAGGCTTCGAGCTTGGTCTTGGCATCGATCGCCTTGCTCCAGACGACCTGGCCGGAGACGGGGTGGACGCAGTTGAGGAACTTGTTGCGATCGTTGAGGATGTAGAAGTAACCGTCGTAGAAAAGAGGCGTTGGCACATCGGAGGTCGCTTCCTTGCCCTCGCTGACCCAGCGTTTCGCGGTGCCGAGGAGGTTGCCGTTGCCGCCCGCGGCGATCGCGTAAACCGGGTCACCTTTCGGAGCGCAGATCAGGATCGTGCCCGCGCCGTAGACGGGGGAGGGGACGAGGCGCCAGTGACCGATCTTTTCGGGATTGTAGGTGGCCCAACGCCACAGTTCCTTGCCCGTGGCCGGATCGTGCCCCGTGAGACAATCACCGCCCGAGATGACGAGTTCGGGACGACCTTCGTGAAGGATCGGAATCGGGGTGGAGAAGGCTTCCTTTGATTCCTGAACCGCCTCGTTGGGACGGACGTGTTTCCACTTCGTCTCTCCGGTGGCGGGATCCATCGCGAGGAGGAACGAATCAATCGGACCATCGGTGCGTCCCCGCCCATTCACCGGCGTGTCACGCTGGAGGACCTGGAGGTAAAGCAGGCCGTCGTAGAGCTGGGGCGAACTCGAAAAGGTCCACTGGAAGGCGAAGTCGCCATAGTCCTCCTCGATGTTGCGGTGCCAGAGGCGTTTGCCGTCGAAATCGTAGGCGGCGAGGTCGCCGTTGCCGCTGAAGAACCAGACCGTTTTGCCGTCGGTGACAGCCGAACTGCCGGCGTAGGTGCTCCGCTCGTCGATACGCACGCCTTTGCCGAGGGCGTCCTTCCAGACGATTTCGCCGGTTTTCGCGCTGATCCGCATCGCGACGATGGCATCGGCGGAGGTGTCGGCGGACGTCAGAAAAATGGCATCTTCCCAGACCACCGGAGTGGAGGCGCCTTCCCCCGGGAGTTCCGTTTTCCACGCGACTCCGTCGGTCTTCGAGAAGACGGTGGGCAGGCCCGTCTCTTGGGATGACCCGTTGAAGAAGGGGCCCCGCCAGTTCGGCCAGTTGTCGGCCCGGGCGGTGAACGTGGTCGCGAGAGTGGCAAGCGAGGCGGCGAGGGCGAGCGGGTGACGGAGCATCATGATTTCGGTTGGGGAAGCGATTTTTAAGGTTGGTCAGTGCGGAGGCATCTGTCAAGGTGGAGGCATTGGCGCAGACAGGGGCGGCCGCGGCCTCATCCTGCGACAAGCGGCACCGCACTTCCGTTCGAATGAAACAGCTCCTGCTCATCCGCCATGGCAAATCGGACTGGGATCATCCCAGTCACTCCGATCACGACCGTGTCCTCAACGAACGCGGTCTGCGCGATGCCCCGCGTATGGCCGCGGCCCTGCAAAAGCGAGCCATCGTGCCGGATCTCATCGTCACGAGCACGGCGACGAGGGCGGCGACGACGGCTGCGATGATCGCCGACGGACTCGGATACCCGGCCGAACGCATGGTGAAAGTGCCCGATCTCTACCTCGCTCCTCCCCGCACGATTCTCCGGGTGGTGCAGGGTCTGGAGGAATCGGCAGGAACCGTCCTGGTTTTTGGCCACAATCCGGGCATGCACGAGGCCGTGAATCTCCTCTGCGAAGCGCCCGGACTCGAGGATTTTCCCACCCTCGCGATCGCCCGGATCGAGTTGTCGGCGGATTTTTGGGGCGGGGTGGAATGGAGCGGAGGCCTCCTCTTGGAATACCTCACGCCGCGGTCGGTGATCGAAGACTAGCAAATCGATCGCAGGCGGATTTGTCGCTCAGGGAGCGCGGAAATTCCTTGGGCATCGGGGGACGCGTGATATAGTGCCGAGCATCCCGGCCTATCATGAACGACGCGCCTCCTCCGCTTTTCCCGCAGGCTCCACAGCCTTACGCACAGCCCGCTCCCGTCGCTCCTCCACCACGGAAATCCGGCTGCGGGCTCGGTGGTCTGGGATGTGGACTCGGTTGCCTCATTGCCGTCGCCGCCTGTGTGGCGCTCGTCGTATTCGGAGTAGTTGCGGCGAAGAACTATTTCGGGAAGATGGTCAACGAATACACCGCGACCGAGTATGTCCCGATCGCGGCGCCGCAGGCCAGCCCCGAGCAGGTCGCTTCGGCCGTGGAGAAATTCGACTCCTTCAGCCAGGGCATGGCTGCCGGTGGATCGCCTGTGCCTCTCACCCTCACCGGAGAGGAATTGAATCTGGTCCTCTGGAATCACCCCAATTTTGCTGCTGTCGCCGGCAAGGCAAACGTCGAGATTGAGGGTGATGTTCTGACCAGCGAGGTTAGCCTCAATTTTGATGAACTCCCCGTCCCCGAGGGGTTTGTGGCCGATGCTCTCAAGGGCAAATTCTTCAATGGCGAGATTTCCTTGAAGCTCGGCATGGCGGCGGGACAGCCGACTCTTTACATGGAAGGCCTCTCGGTCAACGGGAATGCTGTCCCGGACGCCTTCATGACGGGGTTGAAATCGCAAAACCTCCTCAAGGATGCGGCCAAGAATCCGGAAGCCACCGCGTTTTTCGAGCGGATCGAGGATCTCCGCGTCGAGGATGGCAAGCTGATCATTGTGCCAAAGGCGAAGCAGCCCTGATGGCATCTTCCTCGGGGCACCGGCGGTGAGCTCTCAGAGTTTCTCGTAGGTGCCTTGGTCCCGTTTCTCAAGGACGGTGAAGCCGGCCTTTTTGGCATCGCTGACCGAGAGCGGTTTGGAAATCTTGGGGGAGGCCACGCTCTTTGAGACGAGCTTCTTGACCGGATTGCGGCAAAGCGGACAGGCCTCCAGAGGTGGACGGCTCAGGGGGCGCCGCAGTTCGAAGCCTTTCTGGCAGATGCGGCAGCCTTTCTCCGGATCGGTCGTGATGTATTCGTAGAGAGGCATGGAGAACTATCGCTTCTGAAAGCGGCTCTTTCAACTGACACCTCGGGGCGCCGACTCCACCGGCCAATAAAAAAGCGGAGTCGCGAGACTCCGCTTTCCGGGGGAATTTGATCGGGGACAGGGCCAACCAATCACCAGCTGGACTTCGTCACACCGGGGATCATGCCGTGCGAGGCCATCTCACGGAACGTGATACGGGACATCTTGAAACGGCGGAGGAATCCGCGGCGGCGGCCGGTCACTTCGCAACGATTGACGAGGCGGGTGGGGCTCGCATCACGCGGAAGCATGGTGAGACCATCGTAGTCTTTTTCCGCCTTGAGCTTCGCGCGAAGCTTGGCGTATTTTGCTACGGTGCGTGACTTGCGCGCGTTTCGGGTAATCCAACTCAGTTTTGCCATGGTGGGGCGGGAACTTTACGCCATTTGGCAAGGATTCAAGTGGAAATTCAACAATTCGGCTCGTCAAAGCGTATCAAATTGTGCTTCCATTTCCCATGTGCTTTCCCCTTCGGCGACTTCTTTCCTTCCTTTTCGTGCCCTTTATCCTCATATCCCCTCTAGCGGCCCAGGAAGCGGGGGACGAGGGAGCTGAGGAAAAGGACTGGCTCGAATTCTACTACGAGACTCCCACGCCCGACCGCTTTATCCCACAGATGAAGGATTGGGCTGGGGACGGAACCCTCGACAACGACCACGCAAAACCCGCGCTGATTGCCTTCATCAGCCAGCTCATCCGTCAGAACCGGGAGAAACTCGCGGAGTGGTATGACGGTCTCGCCGGGCTCGATCCCAAGCAGAAGCAGGTCATGCACACCGCCATGCTTTTCTCCCGCACGGAGGAGGCCGATGCGATCCTCAAAGCACAATTTGGCCAAGCCTACGAGGACCAGAAGGCGGAAACGAAGAAGATCCTCGAGATGCCGCTAGACCAGCGCGACACCGTTGACATGCTCTGGGGATTCTTCTACGCCACGGGATCTCCCGAGCCGATCCGTCGCCTCATTTTTTGCTTCCGTTTCAAAGATGCGCCTGACAAACCCGATGGCGTCGAGGTGCCCGAGGGATTTGTCCCCCTTTACAAGGAACTCCCCGACTTCGCACGCAATTCGCTCCTTGCGAATGGCGAGAGGCATGCGCTCATCGTCAAGATCCTCCAGGTGCTGCTCGAGAAAGACGAGAGCTTGATGGACGTCGAGAAAGCCGGGGTGCGGGCAGTGCTCGAGGAACTCGGGCAACTGCCTTCGGGCAAGGAGGCCTGAAATCGGGAAACGCGGCGGGTTGCGGAAGACCGTCCCGCCGCCCCACCTTAGCGGACGACGCGGGCGCCGCCGCCGGAGACGACCTTCTTCACTTCGGAGAGAGAGGCCATCGTCGTATCACCGGGAGTGGTCATGGCGAGGGCGCCGTGGGCGGCACCGTATTGCACGGCCTTCTCCGGATCGTTCGACTCGAGGAAGCCGTAGACGAGGCCCGAAGCGAAGCTGTCGCCGCCTCCGACGCGATCCATGATCTCGAGGTTCGGGTAGGCGTTCGACTCGTAGAAATTTCCATCGTGCCAGCAGATCGCGGCCCAGTCGTTGACCGTCGCGGTGTGGACTTCGCGCAGGGTCGTGGCGGTGGCCTTGAAGTTGGGGAATTCCTTCACCGCCGTCTCGATCATCTTCTTGAAGTTCGTCACATCGATTCCACGGACGTGTTCGTCGACGCCCTCGACCTCGAAGCCGAGCGAGGCGGTGAAATCCTCCTCGTTGCCGATCATCACGTCGACGTACTTGGCGATCTCGCGATTCACTTCCTGCGCCTTGGCAAGGCCGCCGATGGAACTCCAGAGCGAGGGACGATAATTCAGGTCGTAGCTGACGATCGTGCCGTATTTTTGCGCTGCCTTGCAGGCCTCGATCGTGAGCTGGGCGGTCGTCTCACTAAGGGCCGCAAAGATGCCTCCGGTATGGAACCAGCGGGCCCCTTGTTTGCCGAAAATCTCGTCCCAGTCGAAGTCGCCGGGCTTCATCTGGCTCGCGGCGGTGTTGGCGCGGTCGGGACAACCGACAGCCCCGCGGATCCCGAAGCCACGCTCGGTGAAGTTCAGGCCGTTGCGGACATCGCGGCCGATTCCGTCATACTTCTTCCACTGGATGAAGCGGGTATCGACTCCACCCTGGAGAATGAAGTCCTCGATGAGGCGTCCCACCGGGTTGTCGGCGAAGGCGGTGATGACGCCGGCACGGAGGCCGAAACAGCGGCGCAGACCGCGGGTGACGTTGTATTCGCCGCCGCCCTCCCAGGCCGTGAACTGGCGGGCGGTGTGGATGCGGCCCTCGCCCGGGTCAAGGCGGAGCATGACTTCGCCCATGGAAAGGCAATCGTAGGCGACTTCGGAAGCGGGTTTGATCGTGAGTGGCATGGTGGGTGGGGGAGAAGATTAAAACTTGTTCGCCTGGATGAAGTCGGGGTTCCCAGACAGGTAATTGATCAAATTGTGCGTCGCCCGCATCGCCTGCCGCTCCACGCTCTCGTAGGTCCGCGAGGCGATGTGGCTGGTGATGACGCAGTTCGGTGCGGTGAAAAGCGGGTGGCCCGCCCGGGGTGGCTCTTCGTCGAGGACGTCGGCCCCGTAGCCTCCGACCTTGCCGCTGACGAGTGCCTCGCAGATGTCGTCGGTCTCGACGAGCTCGCCGCGGGCGCAGTTCAGGACGATGACGCCGTCCTTCATTTCCGCGATCTTCTCTTGGTTGATCATGCCGCGGGTGTTTTCGTCGAGGAAGCAGTGCAGGCTCACGACGTTCGCCTCGAGGAGGACCTCGTCCATCGACGCGCAGCGTTTCACGCCGTGCTCGGCGGCGAAGGCCTCGTCGAAATACGGATCGTAGGCGATCACGGACATGCCGAAGGCCTTTGCGCGCGTCGCCACTTCCTTGCCGATGCGGCCGAGCCCGATGATGCCCATCGTGCTCCCGAGGATCTCGTGACCCACCGGCTTTTTCCAACCGGCGACCCATTTCCCGGCCGAGACTTCGACGGCGTTTTCGATGATCTTTTTCGTGATCCCGAGGAGGAGGCCGAAAGTGTGCTCGGCCACGGTGGTGTGATTCACGCCCGGCGTGTTCAGCACCGGCAGCTTCTGCTCCGTCGCGTAGGCCACGTCGATCTTGTCGAGACCGATCCCGTATTTGCTGATGACCTTGAGGCGGGGATGGAACCGGTCGATCACGGCGCGGGTGATGGCGTCGTCGCCGCAAAGGAAGGCGTCGAATTCACCGGCGAGTTCCAGCATCGCCTTTTCCGGCAGCGGGCCGCGCTCGCGGATGATCTCGAAGCCTTGGGATT
>Ga0209573_1000428_pt1 | contig 91212 bp, 64 predicted proteins | sample TNRBio252014_DNA_FD_185870 | JGI IMG/M metagenome (GOLD analysis project Ga0209573, IMG submission 185870) | Wastewater treatment Type I Accumulibacter community from EBPR Bioreactor in Madison, WI, USA - TNR Reactor_6/25/2014_ DNA (SPAdes)... | ecosystem: Engineered > Bioreactor > EBPR >... | reverse complement strand
AACCGAAGATTCATGGAGGCCTTGCGGGCGCAGGCGCAGATGGTCTTCATCTCCTCCAGGTCATCGGCCAGCGTCAGCAGCATGGCCGACCCCGGAAACGGCTGCCCGCGAAAGTCCCCCCGCAGGCCCCAGCAGATGACCGGCACATCGCCGCGGTGCGCCAGGCGGTGCAACTGCACCACCTGAGCGGGTGTCAGGAACTGCGCCTCGTCGATGAGCAGGCAGGCGGTGCCTGCGGGCAGGTGCTCGGCGACGAACTCGGTGTCCGGACCGAAGGTCCGCGCCTCGCGCCGCAAGCCCAGGCGCGACGCGATGATGCCCGCGCCGGCCCGGTCGTCGTGCGCGGCGGTGAACAGCAGCACCGACATGCCGCGTTCCTCGTAGTTGTAGGCCACCTGCAGCAAGGCCGTGGACTTGCCGGCGTTCATCGCCGCATAGCGAAAGTGCAGCTTGCCCATGATCCAGGCGGCCCGGCCCGCATAGGGCCGGTCAGGCGGTCAGTTCACGACGTTGAAAGTCACCAGCGCCGCACCGAACTCGTCGGCGCAACCGGTGTTTCCACCCGGGCACAGCGGCACTCCGGCGATCGCAGGCAAGGGCCCCGTGTGGCGCGCGGCCAGCGCTGCGGCATCGGCACCGGTCGGGTAGTAGCGGTAGCCCTCGACCACCTTGGACGGCGGAAACGCCGGGTGCTCGCGCGGCAGCGCCGACACCATCACCAGCAACTGGCTGGGGCCGGCCGGGCCGGTGACCGTCAGCTTCTCGGCTTCCCCCAGCGACAACAGCTGGCCCTTGCGGACCTTCGGTGCCGACTTGCCGTGCGGGTAGAGCTGAAGCAGCTCGCCATCGGTGCCGAGGTTGTACACATAGACGAAGCCGTCGCGGTCGGACCGCACCGTGAAGTGAAGTTCGTCCTTTTCCGCGCGCAAGGTCGTCCGCTTGAGTGTGGCCTCGACCGCGAAGCCCGGCGGCTGCTGCTGGACGACGCGAGCCAGCTCGCGCGTGATCTCGAAAGGCGCTGGGGCTGGGGCTGGGGCAGGAGCCGGTGCTGGCGCGGGCGCGGGCGCGGAAGCCGGCGCGGGCGCCGGAACGTTGGACGCCACCGGGGCTGGCGCAGCCGTCTTGCCGCCACCACCGCCCATGAACACCACCGCCACACCGATTGCCGCCGCCACCGCGACACCGCCGGCCACCATCGGCAATACGCTGCGGGGCTTCGACGACGGTGCCACAGGGCGGGACTCGACGGCCGGCCCGGCCCGCACGGTCGCCATGCCGGGGTCGGCCGGCATCGGCGACATCACCCTTTGTGTCGCCGGGTAGGCGCCAGCGTCCACACGCTGGGTCGGCGCCATGTCGTTCGCCACCGCGGCCCGCTGGGTCGGCGCCAAGGCCGCGCCCGCTTGCGTGGGCAGCAACTGCGTCGCCTGGCCAGCCGCATCTGCACCCAGCGGCAGCTGCAAGGTGAGGTTGCTGGCCACCGCCGATGGCCCGAGGCCGATCTCGGCGCGGAATTGATCGATCGAGCGCGTACGGTTCTCGGGCCTGACCGCCAGCGCACGGTCGACGGCTTCGAGGAAGCGCGGGCTGTAGCGGCCAGCAGCCACCACCGCCAGCGGCTCGTAGTTGTCGTTGACCAGACGGCCCACCGACGGCGGCGGCGTCTTGCCGGTGATGCCGAAATGGATCATGGCCGCCAGCGCGTAGATGTCGGTCCATGGCCCCTGCTTCATGCCCGGGACCTCGCCCCATTGCTCCAGCGGTGCATAGCCGGGCTTGAGGATGACCGTCAGTGCGTGCGTCATGTCGCCGATGACCTGGCGCGCGGCCCCGAAGTCGAGCAGCAGGGGTTTGTTGCTGCCCGCCAGCAGGATCACGTTGTCGGGCGCGATGTCGCGGTGGTACCAATGCTCGGCATGCAGCACCGCCAGCGCTTCCGTCAGAGGGTCCAGAACGGTCAGCAGCGAGGTCTCGTCCGGCGGCTCGGCGCTGCGGCGCCACTGGTCGCGCAAGGTAATGCCCTCGCAGAAAGGCATCACCATGTAGGCGGACCCGTTGGCCTTCCAGAACCGGTACACCTTGATCAGCGCCGGGTGGTCGAAATGGGCCAGCAGGCGGGCCTCCTCGACGAAGCTGCGCAAGCCCGCCTCGAAGGTCTCGCGATGCCGCTCCGAGCGCACCGACACCATGTTGCCGGTGCCGCGCTGCGCCAGTCCCGACGGCATGTACTCCTTGACGGCGACCTGTCGGTTCAGCGAATGGTCCCAGGCGCGATAGACGATGCTGAACCCTCCCTCGCCGGCCACCGCACGCAGCTCGAACTCGCCCAGGTAGGTGCCGACTGCAAGCGCGTTGCCCCCATCGGAGCTGGCGGCTGCGGGCGCGGGCGCAGGCGGCGCCCCTGGGGCCGCCGCGGCCGCCGCGTCGGCCGACGCGGCTTGGGCAGCCGCCGTCGCCGACAGCGGCGAGTCGATCTTCAGCGTCTGCTGGGTCTCGGCCGCACCCTGGGTCGGCCGGACGACCGTGCGGTCATCGTCTGGAGGGTTCTCGGTCATGACTGTGGCCCGACGGACAGGCCCGATCAACGGCAGGCATGGTGGGCGACGAAGGGGCCGTCGGCCGGATCACCTGGCACCCTTGGACCCACGCGCACCGATCCTGGAATGGCCGGTGAGCGCTTGCAGGCGCGTCTGGGGCAATGCGCATGGTCCGGGGAAGGGGTTCAGGCCGCTGTACGGGGACGACACTAGAGGGGTCCGGCAGGACGCACCGACAAAGTCATGGGATGCCGACCCCGCGGCACGCACCCTCGACCTGTCGATCCGACGCATCGGCAGTCTGCCAGATCCGGAGGCGCGGTGCGCTGCGTTCGATCGGGTTCGTGCTTATGCACATCTATGGTGAGGCCTAAGTCGCTGGCGCAACAGCGCGCTTACCCGCGATGCTTCGCACACCGTCGCCATCGGGTCCCGCTTCTGCATGATCGCCAGAGCTGTTGCACAGGTACCACAATGCCCATGGAACGTGACGCGGATCGCGTTCATGGAGGGAACTTGTTCACCCCTCCCACCCATTGGGGATGGTGCGCCCGGGAGCCCTGAATATTCTGGGCGCGACAGCAGACGAGCTCCATTCGGCGCGGCCTGCCGGCCCGAAGAGGGCCGGGCGGCCTTGTTGCATCAGGGGCGGCCATGGTTGATCATGCCGCGACCATGCCGGATTGGGGCCTGCCACGGGCGGGCCCGCCCCGGTTTCCCCTCGGCTCGTCGAATGGCATGACGACGCCGACTGCCAGGATGGGCGAGCAAGACGCCCCTCAGGAGGATCGATGAGATCGACGAAGACTCGCCGCCCGACGGGCCGCCGGCATGCAGGCAGCGCCAGTTGGCGCCGGGCCTGCGCGGCCACGGCCGCCATCGGCACCTGGCTGTGGGTCGCATCCCCGGCTGCTGCGCAACCCTCCCCGCCAACCGGCACCGTCCGCGTCGCCGGGTTCCAGGTCAGTGGCAATTCACTGCTTCCGGCTGCCGAAGTCGACAAGGTGCTCATGCCCCTGCTGGGCCTGCGCAGCATGCCCGAATTGCAGCGCGCGGCGGCGGCCGTGCAGGCGCTGTATGCCGAAGCCGGCTACGGCGCCGTGGTCGCCTACGTGCCACCGCAGACCGGCAGCGACGGCATCGTCAGGATCACCGTGATGGAGGGCAAGGTCGCCCAGGTGACCGTGGCCGGGTCCAGGCGCTACCCCGAAGAGCGCATCAAGGCAACGCTGAGCGACCTCGTGCCCGGCAGGACGCCACGGCTGGACCGCATCGACACCCAGCTGCGGATGGCCAACGAAAACCCGGCGCGCCAGATGCAGCTGTTGCTGCAGCCGGGCAAGCACAGCGGCGAGGCCGACGCCCGCATCACCGTCGAAGACCTGCCGACGCAGCGCACTACCGTGGGCCTTGACAACACGGGCAGCGACCGCAACGGCGAGTACCGCGCCAGCCTTTCCTGGCAACACGGCAACCTGAGCGACCGCGACGACGTGGCCAGCCTGCAGTTCCAGACCTCGCCGACCTCCCCCAGCCAGGTCAAGGTGCTGAGCGCCGGCTATCGGCTGCCGATGTATTCGCGGCACCTGGTGCTGGACGCCTTCGCCGCCTGGTCCGACGTCGATGGCGGCACCACACCGACCTTTGCCGGTGACCTCAGCTTCAACGGCAAGGGCCGCATCTTCGGCCTGCGCCTGGCGCACTACCTGCGTCGCTGGGGTGAGTTCGACCAGCGCTGGGCGGTCGGCCTGGACCATCGCGCCTACATCAACCGTTGCACCGTCGCCGGCCTGCCCGAAGGGGCCTGCGGGCCGGCGGGCGAAAACGTGACCGTGCACCCGTTGACGCTTGACTACAGCGCGCAGGCCGGCGGTCGCCTGTCGCTGGGCTTCAACGCATCGCTGCTGGCCAACCTGCGGCTGGGCGGCAAGGACGCCGGGCCCGATGCCTTCGCCGCCGTCCGTCCGGGCGCCAGCCCAGGCTACATGGCGCTGCGCCTGGGCGTGGTCGGTGGCGGGCAGATCGCCGACGAGTGGACCATGCGCGGTCGCATCACGGCCCAGATCACCGGCGATGCCCTGGTGCCGGGCGAGCAGTTCGGCCTTGGCGGCGCCTCGTCCGTGCGCGGCTACGAGGAACGCGAGGTCGTCGGCGACACCGGCGCGTTTGCCTCCATCGAAGTCGGTTCGCCCAGCCTGCTGCCTGCCGACAGCGGACGCCGCCTGACCTTGCTGGCCTTTGCCGACGCCGGCCTGGTTCGCAACCAGAACGATGCGGCCTGCCTGGACGACCGCAACCGCTGCAGCCTGGCTTCGCTGGGTCTGGGCGCACGCTTCGGTGCCGGCAACCTGCAGGCCCGCATCGACCTCGCCTACCCGATGAAGTCGGCCGCACGCACGCAGCGCCACGACCCCCGCGCGCACTTCGCCGTCAACTACGGCTTCTGAATGCCTGAGTGCCCGTCTGCACGACGCCCAACTCGAGACTGCGCCATGAACGCCACCGCCGACCGCTCGCCCCGCCGAACCCTGCCGACCCGCCGTCACGGCATCGCCAGGCCACGATTCAGGCCAAGCCGGCTGGCCGCCGCCGCCATGCTCGGCCTGGTGCTGCCTCTTGCCACTGCGCAGACCCTGCCCACGGGCGGCCAGGTCGTGCACGGCCAGGCGTCCATCGTGACGCAGGGCCAGCAGATGACGGTGACCAGCACGCGAAATGCCATCCTCAACTGGCAGAGCTTCTCGATCGGCGCCGGCCAAGGCGTGCGCTTCGACCAGCCTTCGGCGTCCAGCCAGGTGCTCAACCGTGTGCTCGGCAAGGACCCGACGGCCATCTTCGGCCAGCTCAGCAGCAACGGCAGGGTCTGGCTGCTGAATCCGAACGGCGTTCTGTTCGGTCCGACGGCCCGCATCGACGTCGCCGGACTGGTGGCCTCCACGCTGCCGCTTGGTGACGCCGACTGGCAGGCCCAGCGCTTCAGCCTGCTGACTCGCACGGCCGAACGGGCGGACACCGCCGCGGTCGTCAACCAGGGCGAGATCCGCAGCACCTTCGGTGGCCGTGTGGCGCTGGTCGGCGGGGCTGGCGGCGTACGCAACGAGGGCTTGATCGAGGCCCCCGGAGGGCAGGTCTTGCTGTCCGCCGGCGCCAGCGTGGACCTGAGCGACAGCACCTTGCCCGACATCGCCGTGCGCGTGAAGGCGACGGCAGGCGATGCGACCAACCTGGGGCGCATCGTCGCGGCCGGCGGGCGCATCGACCTGCAGGGCGCGATGGTCAACCAGGACGGCCTCGTTCGCGCCGACGCGATCGGCGCCGGCCGTGCCGGTGAGGTCGTGCTGCACGCGGCTGACACGGCACTGCTGCGCGGCCAGACCAGCGCCAGCGCCGAGAGTGGTACCGGCGGCCGCATCGCGCTGCTGGGCGCGCAGGTCGGGCTGCTGGAGGGGTCGCAGGTCGACGCTTCGGGCGCGCTGGGCGGTGGCCGCATCGAAGTCGGCGGCGGGCTGCAGGGCCTGGACCGCAGCATCGTCAATTCACGCGCGGTCTACATGGCCCCGGGCGCCACCTTGCGCGCCGATGCCACGGCGCTGGGTGACGGCGGCCGCATCATCATGTGGAGCGACGAGGCCACTCGCGCCTTCGGCACGCTGAGCGCGCGGGGCGGGCCGCGGGGCGGAGACGGCGGCTTCATCGAGACCTCCGGCGGCTGGCTGGATGCGCGCCCGAGGTCCGTGGCGACCGACGCGCCGCTCGGCAAGTCCGGCATGTGGCTGCTCGACCCGGTGGGCATCACGATCACCGACGGCTCCAACCCCCCTTACGACAACGTCAACAGCACCCCAGGGCCGGACTTCACGCCGACCGCGGAAGGCTCGATCGTCGCCACGCAGAACATCGTCGCGGCGCTGAATGCGGGCAACAACGTGACCGTGACCACCGCGTCGAGCGGGTCGACCAGCACCTTTGGCGACATCTACGTCAGCTCGGCCAACATCGTCGCCAACCCGCCACAGCCGGTCAGCCTGACGCTGGACGCCTGGCGAAACGTCGAGTTCGACTCCAGCCTGATCTCCAGCTCCGGTTCGCCGCTGACCCTGACCGTCAAGGCGGCGCGGGGTGGCATGGGATATGTCTGGGTCCAGGGAACCGACATCTTCACCCACGGTGGCAACCTCACCCTGGGCGGGCACAGCACCAACTTCTGCGGCGCCAACAGCTGCGTCCCCGGCTTTACCGGGGCCATCGGCGGCGACGCCGGCTATTCGACGCTTCCGGGTGTGTCGGTGCTGCTCTCGACGCTGGACGCGGGCGGCGGCATCGTCAGGCTGATCGGCGCTTCGGCCGCCGAGAGCGGGTCGGCAAAAGGGGTCTCGGTCGGCGGCAGCTCGGTGGTCAGGGGCCACGACGTCCTGATCACCGGCATCACGGACACCAGCGGAACCTACTCGGCCTACGGCGTGTACCTGGACGGCCGCATCGAAGCCACGCACTCGATCGCGCTTGACGGCCATGTCGAGGTGACTTCCGGCGGCGGCTACGCGAGTTATGCGGGCGTCAGGATCGCCAACCCGGCGGAACTCTGGCATCCCATGGGGGCCGTCGCCGGCGCGGGGATGCATATCGCGGGCAGCTTCACGAGCCATGGCGGCTCGGGCGGCAACCCCTATTCGATCGACTTCGACGGCAACCTGCAGGCCGCGCCGCAGGCGGTGCTGAGCTTCGTCGGCGATGGCGCCGAGGCCTACATCGACGGCTCGAGCGGCTTCGCCGCCAGCTCCGCATCGTCGCTGACCTTCTCGGGCTCGGGCTTCCTGTCGATCTACGGGCCGATCGCCGCACCGGCCTCGGGCGTCCTGTCGATCAAGAACACCGGCGGGCTGAACCTGATCGACGGGCTGGTCGCCGGCAGCAGCATGGACATCGACGTGGGCAGTGCCGACGCCACCGTGGGCGGTGCCTTCTTCTGCAGCCTCTGCAGCGCCGGCTTCACGGCCACCGACCTCTCGATCAAGGCCGGCCGGCTGTTCGTCGGGACCGAGTCGCCGTCCAGCCTGCTGCAGGGCGACAGCATCTCGCTGCGCGCCGACGAAGTGCACTTCGGCAGCCAGGGTCAGGCGCTGGCGTCCAACCCCGGCCTGGCCTTGCTCGTGGCGGGGAGAAGCGGCAACGCCTCGGTGTTCCAGTCGCTGGGGGCGCCGGGCAGCCTGTCGACGCCCAACGGCCACTGGCAGATCTGGGTCAACGACCCCAGCTCCTCGGGCGACTTCAACCCCGGCAGCCTGGTCAATGACTACCGGCAGTACAGCGCCACCTTCGGGACGGACACGCCGCAGGGCAACGGCAACGGCTTCCTGTTCGGCATCACGCCGCTGGCCACGCTCACCGGCACGGGCAGCATCACCAAGGTCTACGACGGCACGAGCGTGGTCACCACGCCGATCACGCCGGACAGCCTGATCATCTCGGGGCTGCTGGCCGGCGACTCGATCAGCGGGGGTGTGCAGCCGGGGCAGCTGATCTACGGCGACCGCAATGCCGGCACCGGCATCCCGATCGAGGCCTACTTCCCGAACGCCGAACTGCCCGTCGTCGACACCAACGGCAAGCCGGTCTTCGGTTATGGCCTGACCAGCGCACTGTTCGGCGACATCACGCCCAGGGCGGTCAGCGTGACGGGCGCGACAGCATCGAACAAGGTCTACGACGGCACCCGCACCGCCACCCTGACCGGTGGCAGCTTCACGGGGCTGGTCGGCAACGAGACGCTTGGTTTCCAGCCCGGATCGGCGCAGTTCGACACCAAGGATGTCGGCAGCGGCAAGACGGTCTCGGGCTCGCTGGTTCTGGTCGACGGCAGCAATGGTGGCCGTGCGTCGAACTACATGCTCAGCGGCTCCGGGACGATCTCCGCGCAAGCCGACATCACGCCCAAGGAGGTGACGCTGGGCGCCCTGACGGTACAGCCCAAGACCTACGACGGCAGCACCGTCGCCGCGGTCACCGGCGGCCAGGTCAACGGCACCGTGGCGGGCGAGACACTGGTGGTGACGGTCGTCAACGCCAACTTTGCCGACAAGAACGCCGGCGTGGGCAAGACCGTCAACGCCTCGGCCACGCTGGGCGACGGCACCGGCCTGGCCAGCAACTACATGCTGGCCGGCGGCAACACGGCCAGCGGACTGGGCGACATCCTGCCGCGCAACGTCACCGTCAGCGGCATCGCCGCCGACCACAAGGTCTACGACGGCACGCGGACGGCGACCGTGACCGGCGGGTCGATCAGCGGCCTGGTCGGCGGCGAGACGCTGGCGTTGACGCGCGGCGGCGTCTTCGACACCGCGGACGCTGGCCAGGGCAAGACCGTGACCGCCACGCTGACCCTGGGCGATGGTGGAAGCGGCGGGCTGGCCGCCAACTATCGCATCAGTGGCGGCGGCGTACTCACCACGGTGGCCGACATCACACCAAGGACCTTGTCGCTCTCGGGCTTGACAGCGCAGACGCGCGAATACGACGGCACGCGGGCGGCCACGCTCGATGCCGGCACGCTGTCGGGCCTGGTCGGTCACGAGACCTTGAACCTGGTGACTTCGTCGGCCCTTTTCGACACAGGTGACGCCGGCAGCGGCAAGACCGTCACGGCGACGCTGGCGCTGGCCGACGGCTCCGGCAAGGCCGCCAACTACCGGCTGCCCGGCAGCGGGCCCGTGGAGCTGACCGGCACCATCCTGCCCAAGGGCCTGACGGTCAGCGGCGCCAGCGCCGCTGACAAGGTCTACGACGGCAGCACCCATGCCAGCGTGACGGTGCAATCGGTCAGCGGACTGGTCGGCAGCGAGACCCTCGGCATCACGCCGAGCGGGCGGTTCGCCGACCCCCATGCCGGTCAGGACAAGCCGGTGCAGATCGAGCTGACGCTGGCCGACGGCAGCAACGGCGGCCGCGCCGCCAACTACACGCTGGGCAGCTCGCCGCTGGTGCAGGCCGACATCACCCGGCGCCCGATCACGCTGAGTGGCGTGACGGCCGCCGACAAGGTCTACGACGGCACGCGGACGGCGGCGGTTGGCGCCGGCAGCCTGGTCGGTCTGGTGCCCGGCGAGAGCCTGACGCTGGCCACCGAGGCGCAATTCGCCGACAAGAACGTCGGCGCCGGCAAGGCGGTCAGCGGCAGCTTCACGATCGCCGACGGTGTGGGGGGCCGGGCATCGGACTACGAGTACGACGGCCCGAACACTTTCTCCGGCGTAGCCTCCATCACGCCGCGCCCGCTCGCTGTCAGCGGCGCGACGGCAGCCAGCAAGGTCTACGATGCGACCACCGCGGCCGTCGTCGGCGGCTGGACATTGAGTGGCGTGTTGCCGGGCGAACAGGTCGCGGTCGCGGCCGGGAGCGGCCGCTTCGACAACGCCAACGTCGGGGCTGGCAAGGCCGTCACGGCCACCGCGACCGCGATCGCCGGCGCCGATGCAGGCAACTACCTTCTCGGATCACCCAGCTTCGTGACCAGCGCGTCGATCACGCCGGCTTCGCTCACCTACAACGCCGACGCCGCGCTCAGGGCCGTGGGTGGATCGCTGTCGGGACTGACCGGTACGGTCAGCGGCTTCCAGGGCGGCGACAACCTCGGCAACGCCACCACCGGCTCCCTGCGCTTCTCGACCACGGCCGACAGCACGTCGCCGGAAGGCCGGTATCCGATTCTCGGCAGCGGCCTGGCGTCGGCCAACTACCTGTTCAGCCAGGCCACTGCCAACAGCACGGCCCTGACACTGATCGCCGTGCCGCCCGACCTGGCCCTGGACACTGTCAACCAGCAGCCCCAGGTCCCGCAGCTGCTCGGCTCGCTGCTGCCCCCCCATGTCGTCTCCGCGCCCGAATCGCACCGCGCAGCCGACGTGCTGCCGGCCATGCTGCCCAGCCCGGAAGGCAACGCCTTCAGGACACTGGACCTCGGCAACATGCCGCTGGACGCCACGGCGGCCTTGTTGAACGCACGGGAACGCTACAAGAAGGCGATCTTCGCCGATGCGCTGGCCGAACTGGAGAAGAACCCCGGGCTCGCCGACCTGCCGACCTGCCAGACCGTCGAACAGGCCGCCGCGGGCAACTGCCTGGTCACCGAAGGCATCAAGGTGGCACTGCGCGAGCACCTGGCGCGCACCCAGGTGGCGGCCGCATCACCACCGGCTGCAACGGCCACGCCACCTGCCGTGGCGCCGGCCCCGGTGACCGCAAGCCCGGCGGCGCCAGCCGCGGTGGCCGCGGCACCGGCCGCACCGGCCGCAGCCGCCCCGCGGCCACCGGCAGCGGCTCGCCCGTCAGCCGAACCTCGCATTCAGGTGCCCACGCGCCGCAACGTCCGCACAGCCTCGCTGCCGCAGATCCAGCGCAAGCTCGCGCTGGTGATCGGGATCGACGACTATGCCGACCCGACGATCCCGAAGCTGGACAACGCCGTGGCCGACGCGGTGGCGGTCGCCGAAGTGCTGGACAAGTCGCTGGGTTACGACACGGTGGTGGTGCGAAACGGCAGCAAGCAGGCCATCGTCGCCGCCTTCAACCAGCTGGCGGCCCAGGTCGGGCCGACCGACTCGGTCGTCGTCTACTACGCCGGGCACGGCGAGCAGCTCGAAAAGGCCGGGCTGGGCTACTGGCAGCCCGCCAATGCCGTCGCCACCCGGCCGGAGACCTGGTTGTCCAATGCCGACATCGGCAAGTTGCTCGGCCAGTTCTCGGCCGGGCAGGTCGCCTTGATCTCCGACAGCTGCTTCTCGGGCAGCCTGGTCTCCGACGAACGCATCCGCGGGATCGGGCAGGGCGCCGACCCGGCGACCCTGCTGAGCCGCCGTGCCGTGGTCGTGATGTCCTCGGGCGGCAACGAGCCCGTCTTCGATTCCGGCAAGAATGGACACTCGACATTTGCGTGGAATCTGATGCGGAGCCTCGAAAAGGTGTCTACTTGGCGGCCGGGCAACAACGTCTTCGAGCAGGTGCGCTTCGCGGTCGCGAAGGAACTTCCACAGCGGCCGCAGTACGGGGCGGCCAGGTTGTCGGGCCACCAGGCCGGCACCGACTACCTGTTCGAGCAGCGGCAACTCGACGCAGTGCCGCGTTAAGGCCGGCCAAGGCGTTCTTCGATCTCCTGTGTCCATCGGTTCACGATCCCGCTTCACGACCCCACTTCACGACCCCACTTTCCCGGTCCAAGGAGGCCCCATGAAATTCGCTCACCACCGACTCTGGATGGCGTCGCTCGCGTTGGCCGCAGCGGTCGCTGCGCAGGCCCAGGCTCCCGCCCCGGTCCTGAAGATGAACCAGGTCACCGAGGACGCGCTCGTCGATGCGCTGGCCATCGACGGCCCCGAGGTCGGCGCCGAGGCGGGCAAGACGCGCGGCATTCGCCCCTCGCAGCGGGCCGCGTCCGACAAGCCGGCGTCCAAGGCGCCCGGCAAGTCCAACCTGCTGATCACCTTCGCGACCAACTCGGCGGAGCTGACTGCCGAGAGCAAGCAGGCGCTGACGACGGTGGCGCGTGCGCTGCAGTCGGACAAGCTCGCCGGCTTTGCGTTCTCCATCGAAGGACACGCCGACCCGCGGGGGCAGTCCGAGGCCAACCTCAAGTTGTCGGAGGCGCGCGCCAAGTCGGTGGTCGACTACCTGGTCACCACGCACAACATCCTGCCCGATCGCCTGCTGGCGGTCGGCAAGGGGTCGTCGGAACTGCTCAACGCCGACAAGCCTGACGCTGCCGAGAACCGGCGAGTGACCATCGTCACCAAGCGGCAATGACCGGCGGGCAACGGGTGACCCGTCAGGGTCCGTCGCAGGGCGGCAGCCTGGGGCTCAAGGCTGCCGACGGCAGGAGGTCGACTTGAGCGAAGGCGCATGGAGCCCCCGTCCGCAGGTTGTCGCCTGGCTGCAACCGCTGGACGGCGCGGCCTGTGGGCAAGACCTGGAGTACGACCCGGTCATGCTCGAGCTGCTGCAGGTGGCGGCAGGCAAGCCGGAGACCCAGTTCTCGGCCGCCGAGCCGCCGGCCTGGACGCAGGTGGTGTCGCTGTGCGAGGACCTGCTGGGCCGCACCCGCGACCTGCGGGTGGCCATGCTCTGGGTCCGCGCGATGCTGTCGACCGAGGGCGCCGCCACCCTGCCCGAGGGCCTGACCCTGCTGCGTGGCCTGATCGACAACTTCTGGGACGGCCTGCATCCACAGCTCGACCCCGACGACGGTGACAGCTTCGCGCGCATCAACGCGATCTCTTCGCTGGCGACGCTGGACGGCGTCCTGGGTGACCTGCGCCAGGCGCTGCTCGCCCCGGACCGCCACCTGGCGGGCATGCGGGTGCGCGATGTCGAGATCGCCCTGGACAAGCTGGCGCCTCGTGCCGACGACCAGCCGCGCACGCTGGCCCAGATCAAGGGCCAGCTCGCCGAGGTGGACGCCACCGGTCAGCGCCTGCGCATCGCCTGCGAGGCTGCGGGAGCCGAGCTCAAGGGCCTTCAGCGTGTCATGAACGATCGCTTCGGCATCGAACGTGCCGTCGACGTCAAGCCGATGCGAAGCATCATCGAGGCCCTGCAGTCGGTGATGCCCCCGCCTCCCCCCCCGCCCGCCGAGGCGCAGCCCGAGGACCAGGAGGCCCCCATGAGCGACGACGCAGCCGCCGAGGAGAGCCCCAGGCCGAGACGGGGCAGCAGCAGCGGCGGCCTCGACCGCATCGAGACCCGCCAGGACGCCCTGAAGGCCCTGCAAGCCATCTGCGCCTACCTGGAGCGCTACGAACCGACCAACCCGGCCCAGCTGCTGCTGCGCCGGGCCGAGCGCATGATGGAGCGCAACTTCCTGCAGCTGGTGCGCGACCTCGCCCCGGACGCCCTGGACCAGGTCGCCCGCATCATGGGCGTGGACCCGGGATCGATCGGCGACGACTAGGGGCCCGGGGCCCCTTCAGGCCCCGGCGGCGTCAGATCTGCACGGCCATCTGCCGTTTCTGCGCCAGCTGCTTCCTCAGCGACTGCTCGCGGTCGTCGGCCAGGTCGGCCAGCGTCGAGCGGATGTGCAGCATGTCGGTGTGCGGCTGGTTGTCCGCGGTCACCGGCTTGTACGCCCGCAGTTGCAGCTTGACCTTCTCGGCCGTCGACACCCAGGTCTCGAGCTGCTGCTCGGTGCAGTCGTCGAGCTTGCCGACCAGGGTCTCGGGCCTGGGTTGCAGGTCGAGCGCCCTGAGCGCGGACTGCAGCTCCTTGATCGGGGTGTACGCAAGCCTGGGCGTCGCGTCCTTGACCGCCCGATTGATGATCGCGAACCACCCCGGGTAGGAGAGCACCAGCGGCGACGGCGCCCACTGGGTATCGATCTTGCCCTTGTCCTTGAACTGGATGTCCTCGTGCAGCCGCGTCTCGAGGTAGGCGACCACGGCCTTCTGGTCGCTGGCACTGTCGGCCAGGGTCAGCGCATCGACGCCGCAGGAATTGAGGATCTCCTTGGCGATCGCATCCCCTTTCTGGGTCGCCGCCCAGGCGATGGCGTGGATCGCCAGCGTGCCGTTGCTGCGCAGGGCATCGAGGCCGGCGCGCCGGTTGGCCGGGTTGTTCAGCGCCTGCAGGGTGCGCTCCCAGCCCTTGTCGAGCTGCGTGTCGGTGTAGACCTGCTCGGCGAGCTCGTTGGCCGAGCTGCCCAGCGTGCCGATCGCGGTCAGCAGTCGTCCAGTGGCCTGCGTGATGGGCTCGGGCACCGAAGAGCAGATCGCACCGGCCAGCTGCACGGTCTGCAGCGCCAGTTCGATGGAGGCGAAAGTCTGCTGCGCAACCTTGGCGCTGTAGAAGTTCTCGACCGCCGGCAGCAGCGCATTGCCGGCCTTGCGCGCCTTGTCGACGTCCTTCTTGAACTTGGCCGCGATCTCGGCACGGCGCGCGATCTGGATGATGTTGACCGACATCTGCATCACCAGCTGCGCCGCCTTCAGCGCCGGGATCAGCGACTGGCCGACTTCGGTGGCCAGGGTGCCGGTGACCTTGCCGAGGTCGAAGTTGCGCGCATCCACGCCCAGCTTTGCCACGCTGCCACCGAAGCCGCCCAGCACCGAGCCGACCTTGTTGACGATCTCGAGGTCCAGCCTGTCCTTCTCCAGCTGACCGATCAGCACCGCGATCGACTGCTGGCGTGCCATGTCCTCGCCACCTTCGTCGACCAGCACCAGCTGGCGCTCGAACTCCTCGGCCTCGTCCTGCGCCAGTTGCAGCTGGTCGGTCAGCGACTCGTTGTTCAGCGCCGCGGCGTCGACCAGCTCCAGCTGCGCCGCCCTGGCCGCTTCCTTGAAGTCCTTGCCGGCGAACACCGCCTTGGCCGCCGGGCCGGCGGCGGCGACCAGCGGCTCGAAGGCGTCGTCGACCGGGTGAGTGGAAAAGTCCAGCCCGTCGATCAGGGCGCCGACGTCGACCCGCGAGCCGTACTCGTCGCACAGCTTGCTGGCGGCTTCCCCGAAGGCCTTGCGCGCCTCGTCGGAGCTGACCACGCCGGAGAGCGCCGACTGCAGCGCCGTGGTCACCAGACCGGTCATGGTCGCCGCCTGCGGCTTCTCGACCAGCACGGCCTCCACCAGGTCGCCGGGCGTGATGCCCTTGGCGATGCGTCCTTCGAGCGATCCCATGGCCGGCGGGTAGGCATGGACCAGCTCGTTGGACACCGCCTGGTCGATGCGCACCGCCGCTGCCATCGCGGCCTGCGTCAGCTGCGTATTGCGGTTCTCCTTGGCCCCGCTCTTCTGCGAATCGAGATGGTCCTTGGAGGTGGTCGCGATGCCGATGCCGTCCTTGATGCCTGACTTCAGGACCTTGGCCGTGTCGCCGGTCAGCCCCAGCTCGGTGACGTTCTTGACCTTGACGGTGTCGTTGACGGCGTTGGCCAGGTTTCCCGAGGCCGGGCCGACGTTGTACGCACTGTAGGTCGTCATCAGGCCGGTCATGGACATGCTGCCCAGCCGCTTGAGCTCGTCGTTGGTCAGGCCGGCCTTGTCGGCGATGACGCCGAGGTTTTCCTCGACGATGTTCTGCGCCCGCGTGCCGAAGGCCTTGAGCTTGTCGAGCTTGGTGCCTCCGCCATGCAGGTCCACCGTGGCCTTGGCGTCCTTCTCCTTGCGCGCCTGCCGGGCCTCTTCCAGCATGTTCAGGTAGGACTCGTAGGTCTTCTTCAGCAGCTGCGCCGTCTCGCTGTGGTCGTCGATGACCAGGTTCTCGGGCATCAGGCCCTCGCGCACCAGCGGGGCATAGAGCTCGGTCATCAGGTCGGCGGAATCGAACAGGGCCTTGCCGCCGCTGTCCTTGGCAGCGAGCAGCTTTTCCTTCATCTTGACGATCTTCTCCAGCGCCGCCTGCACGCGGGCATAGTCCTTGGGGTCGATCGACTGGTAGCGCGTCCTCGCGTCCTCGGTCTCGATGGACTTGCGCTGGCCGCGCTCGTCCATGGACTGCACTTCGCCCTTGCCGTCCTTGGTCTTGACCTTGAAGGTCATCGCCTCGCGCAACTCGTCGCGCTCGGTCGGCAGCAGGCCGTCGCCCAGCACCTCCTGCATGGCCTTGGCGCGCGCCTCGTTGCGTTCGGTCTGCTTGCCGGCCTCGATCGCCGAACCGCTGAGCTGGCCGACGAACTCGGCCTTTTGCTTGAAGGTGGTCATGGTCTGTGCTTCCTCAGGCGGCGACGAGCACCGCGAGTTCGATCTTCTTCAGGCTCGCCCGCACGAGGCCGATCTGCGGCCGTACGTCGACGTCCAGCGCCCCCGAGGCGGCACCTTCGAACAGGTGCCGGAACAGCGCGCTGTCGACCAGCTCGTCACGCAGCACGCGCATCGTGCGCAAGGCGTCCTCGCGGGCCTTCTTGCGTTCGGCCGGCGTCGCGCTGTCGCCGCGCAGCACCGCCAGCGGCGCCGAGAAGGCCGACTCGACGAAGCGCGCAGCGGCCTCGGGCAGCGAGCGGCCGACCACGTTGCAGGCCGTCCTCAGCTGGCCGAGGTTCTTCGGGTCGAGGTAGTTCTCGCTGTCGTTCTGGTCGCTCGAGGCCTGGTCCGGCAAGCCCCGCACCGAGTCCGACAGCTTGCCCAGCGCGCTGTGCAGGCGCTGCACGCGGTTGACCCACTCGGCCTCGAGCTTGCCCAGGTCCTCCTGCAGGTCGACGTTGGTATTGCCACCGCCGCTGATCATGCGGTTGGCGGTGCGCTCGAGCTGGCGCAGGCGGGCCTGTGCCGAGGAGAAGGCCGAACGCGCCTGCTTCATGTCGGGCGAGTTGTTGGCCGCCAGGTACTCGTGCGGCAGGCTGGAGATCACGTCCAGGTAGCCCTTGACGGGTGCGCCGGCCTGCGAGACCGCGCCCTTGAGGCTCTCGTACTCCTGCTCGTCACCCGGTTCGTCGCGCTTGGCGATCGCCTTCTTGACCTGCGGCAGCAGCGTGTCGTCCCAGTACTTGCGCGCGGCCTCCCAGTTGCGGCACAGGTCGCGCAGTTCGCGCTGCTCGGCGGCAGCCTCGCCGTCGAGTTTCTGAAGTTCGGTGCGAGCCGTCTCGGGCCGGGACATCAGGGTCGTCAGCTCCTTGTCCAGCTGGCCGAGCATGTCGAAGGCCTGGTCCATCTGGCCTTCCTGCTTGGCCATCTGGCGGGCGGAGGCGACGCGGTTGGCGAACTTCTCGTTGTAGGCGTCGGTCTTCTCGGTGAATCGCGTGCCGGTCATCTTGTGCAGCTCGACCAGCCGCTGTTCGACCTGCTCCTGCCGCGCCTTGAACACCGTGTAGCGCTCGGCGACGACTTCGGCCTGCGCCACGGCTTCCTCGATCGGCAGCCGCAGCGCATCGAGCACCAGGTAGCCCTTGGACGGCGGCAGGCTCTTGGCCTCCTCGACGGCGGCGATCAGCTGGCCGTAGAGCTTGCTGTAGGTGGCCGGCAGGCGCTTCATCAGCACCTCCAGCCCGACCTGCTTGGACAGCTGCTGATAAAGCTGCGCGACGTTGTCGAAAGTCTTGAGCGGCTCGCCGCCCTCGGACTCGCCGCCCTGGTCGGCCTCGGCGAACATCCTGGCCAGCTCCTCGATCTGGCGCTGCCCCGCGACCATCAGGCTCGGGTCGCCGGTCATCATCATCGCCCGCGCATCGGCCGACTTGCCTCGCAGGTCCTCGAAGTAGCCCGGGAAGCGGGCCTGGTTGACGCTGAGCAGCCGGTTGAGCTTCTTGTCCAGTTCGTCGGCGGTCTTCACGCCCTCCTCGCGCACCTTCAAGAGCTCCTGCCGCTTGACTTCGATGGTGCGTTCCAGGATGGGGCCGAGCTTCTTCCACTTGTCCTCCAGGCCCGGTGCCTTGACCGGGTCGAAGTCGCGGCCGAGCACGGTCCAGAAGGCGTCGGTCTTCGCGTTCGTGGTCTCCAGCAGCTCGACCTGCTCGATCAGCTCGGCATGCAGCTGCCGCAGCCGCTGCTCGGTGTCCTTGTCCTGCGCCGTCTTCAGCAAGGGGGCCAGCTGGTTGCGGTCGCTGGCGGCCGCCAGGGCTTCGCGCTGGATGACGGCCACCTCGTTCTTGAACTGCACCAGCTGCTCACGCAACCAGTCGCCGGGCGCCTGCCCCTGGGCCAGGTTCGGCTTGGCGAGCACGGCCTCCCAGCGTTTTTCGAGCGCGGCGAGCTGCTCATGCCAGGTGGTGCTGGTCGCACTGGCCCCGGCGCCGGCCTGCTTGAGCGCCTCGGCCAGCGCCGCCACCGACTGCCGGGCCGGTGTCAGCGCCGAAGTCCATTCCTTGCGCGCCGATTCGACCGCCTGGGCATAGGCCTTGAGGTCGACCTGCGGCCCGATCTGCTGCGTCGCCGACTGCAGCTCCAGCGCCTCCAGCCGCACCTTGAGCCGTCCGACGGCGGCCAGCGCGCCCTCCAGGCTCTCGCCCTTGCCGACCGCCTCCACGATGCGACGTGCGTCGCCGGCAATGCTGTTGGCCTCCGGGGCCAGGGGCGGCCAGTCCGCCCAGCGACTTGCCTTGTCCGAGAGTTCCTTCAGCTCGGTCTCGGCGGTCTTCCAGTCGTTCTCGAGCTGCGTCGCCACCAGCAGGTAGGCGTCGGCCGCCTTGGTCGCCCGCTCGGCGATCACCAGGGCTTGCGCGTACTCGTTGCCCTGACGCAGGCGGTCGACGTTCTCGGTGTTGCGCAGCGAGTCCAGCACCTGCTTGGGCGTGTGCAGCTTCTCGAGCTTGCCGAGCAGATCCTCCATGCGGCGGCGTTCGGCAAACAGCTTCTGGTCGACCTCGCGCTGCGCCTGCACGGCCAGGTTCCATTGCGTGACCAGGCGCTGCAAGGCAGCGGTCGGGTCGTCTGCGGCCAGGGCCTGTGCCAGCGCCTGCTGCTGCGCCCCGGCCTGCGCCGGCGGATGCACGTTCATGAAGTTCGACAGCACGTTCTCGGCCTCCAGCCTGGCCTTGGCCAGCCCGGGGAACTGGCCGCTGCGCTGCTGCACGAAGTTGCCGGAAACCTCGGTCGCCTGCTTCAGCAGCGCTTGCGCCTTGCCCTCCAGCAGCTTCAAGGCCGCCGCATAACCACCCGGCGGCTTGCCGTCGCCACCCAGCCGGGACGCCCCCAGCGCGATGTCGGCTTCGCGCAGCTGGTCGGTGGTGCCGGGCATGCCGGCCATCTGCTCGCGCGCGCGCTGCAGCGCGTTGAAGGCCGCGGTGTACTTGGGCAGGGCCTCCAGGTCGGCCTGAGCCTGCTTCTTGAGCTCGGCGTCGATCTTCTTGGCGCGATCGAGCAGTCCCTTGTGCTGTCCCAGGATCTCGAGCGCCTTCTCGATCAGCTCGGGGCCGCTGGCCTTGGACATCGCCTCGTCGGCCAGGCCGATGTCGATGCGCGCCGACTCGAGCAGCTGGCGCAGGGGCGTGTCCTCGGTGGCGCCGCGCAGCAATGACGCCTTGCCGATCTGGTCGAGCACCGATTGCCGGGTCTTGCGGTACGTGGCCAGGTTGGCCAGCGGCTTGGACTGCCCCTTGGTGGCCTGCAGCAGGTCGGTGTCGTAGCCGTCGAGCAGCGCCAGCGCCTTGCCGATGTCTTCGGAGGCCTTGATCTCGCCGAAGGCCTTGCGCGCGCCCTCGACCTTGGTGCGCGCGGTGCCCACGTCGACCGTGCCCAGGCCCGAGACCTTGGAAAGCGCCAGCTCGGCCTTGACGATGGTCTTGTCGGCCTCCTCCAGCCGGCCATGGACTTCACCGCGCAGGCGCACGCTGCCTGCCAGCTGCTGGGTCAGGAAGTCGGCATGCGTGACGGCCTCGCTCGCCTTGGACGCCTGCGCCCAGCGCTGCTCGGCGGTGTTGCCGATGTGGTCGATCGCGTTCGTGAACTTGACGATCAGCGCATGGCTGCCGAACTTCAGGAGGCTGGCCTGGTCCTTGCCGATCTGCAGGTCCTTGCGCCCCTTGATGTAGGCCGCCACCGCCGCCTTGGCGGCCAGCGCCTCGCTGGCCTTGGTCTGTTCGATGCCCACCTGCTGGGGCTTGAGGCCACGCAGCTCGGTGGCCAGCGCGGCGGAGATCACCGGCGGCACCGTCACCTTGGCCACCTGCAGGCTGTGCTCGAGCTCCTTGACCGCCGTGCGGTCGAGCTCGAGCTTCTTCGCGGCCTGCTGGTCGAGTTCGTCCTGCGACGGCCCTTGCTTCTTCTTGCGGCCCAGGCCGCTGAGCAGGGCGCCGAACTTCGAGCGTGTCTTGACCGGCTTCTCTTCGGTCTGCGTGGTCTTGCCCATGGGGGTTCCGATCTGTGAGGCAGTGTCGTTCAGGCGGCGGGGGTCATGCGCGATGGCTCAGCCCGCGCCGGCCAGCGCCTGCCGGACGCCCTGCAAGGCCTCGAGCAAGGGGGTGCGGATGTCTTCCTCGATGTCGCAGACGTCGGCCACGACATCGTCCTCGCCCAACCAGCGCTCCATGTCGGAGACCTGCTGCACCGTCCGCGGCTCGCCGCCGAGCTGCTTGAACACCGCGCTGACTTCGATGATCGCCTTGTCGGCTTCGGGCAGCTTGGCGTCGGCAATCTCCTTGGCCAGCGTCCTGAGCGTGGCCACCGCCGTGTTGCGCCGGGCGCGCCAGACCTCGACCGCCGCTTCAAGCGCCCCGGCATCGCCCGTGCTCCCGGTCGGCGGGCCCGAGGGGGCCGTGGATCCACCACCGCCGCCGATCAGCTTGTCCAGCGTGTCCAGCGACTTCACCGCGGCCGCGTAGTCACCGGCGGTGGCCTTCTGCTGCGCAAAGCCCCAGACCGCACGGATCCTGCCCGCATCGGCCTGCGGGCTCTTCAGCGCCTCGAGCATGCGCGGTTCGGTCTCGCCCGAGCGGCGCCTCCACTCCGCGGCCGGGTCTGGCGTCGGCTTCTCCGGCGGCGCCGGTGGCGGGACCTCGGGCAGCAGGTCCTCGAGCTGCCCATAGAGCGCCAGCGCCTCCATCCATTGCAGGTTCTGGGCCTCGCGGTCGGCTTTGCCCATCAGCTCGACGAGCTGCTCACGCTGCGGCACGTTGTCGCGCACGGCGGCCGACAGCCGGGGGTAGAGCGCCTTCTTGACGCGTTCGAACTCGGCCTTCAGCGCCTGGGCGTCGACGCCGCCCTGCACGTCCCCGCCAAGCTCGACCAGGTCCTCGTCGACATCGTTCGGGTCGGAGCCTCGCACGCGCACCTTCAGGCGCATCTCGGTCTGCTTGAACAGTCCTGCCTTGAGCTTCTTGGCCATGCCACCTGCCGCGCCGTCGAGCACGAAGGTGTGGGCATTGGCCTCCAGCAGGCACTGCCCGCGCATGAACTTGACCGTGCCGCCGCCGAGGTACTCCCGGATCAGCTTGACGCGGCCCGCCGGGATCGGCTTGCGAGACAGCAAGGCTGCCGCATCGTTGCCGATCACGCCGACCAGCGCATTGACGGTCTCGCCCTTGCGCACCAGCTTCAGCAAGGGCACGAGCTTTCCCGTCAGCAGGTCCGGCGCTTCGTCTTCGTCCTCTTCCTCCTCGGCCTCGGCCTGCTCGCGGGCCGCCTTCTCCTTCTTCTCGGCTTCCTTCTGGGCTTCCCTGGCTTCCTTCTCCGAAGTCCGCCTGAGCTTGTCGGCGGCCTCGCCGACCTCGTCGAGGTATTTCTCCAGCGACTTGTCGCCCTTGTGGGCCTTCTTCAGCGCGTCGAGCTGCTTGTCCAGGCCGTCCAGCGCCTCGATCACCTTCTGCGGTCCGCCCTTCTCGGCCTTGTCCAGCTGGGCCAGGGCCTGCAGGAAGGGGGCATCCTTGTAGCTCTTGCCTTTCGAGAAGGCCTTCCAGCCGGTTTCGGTCAGGCTCTTGTCCGCCATGGGGGGCTCCTCGTCTCTTTCGCCTTGGATGGATTCAGGGTGCGGGGTCGGCGACCGCCGGCAAGTCAGTCGCGCACGATCCGCACGCCGCTCGCAGTTCGCCTCTGTCGGTCGCGGGTGCCGGGCCGCCGGACCCTGCCGCTCAGCCGAGCGACTTCAGCAGCTCGGCCAGTTCAGGGTCCATTTCCTCCTCGACCGCGGCCGCAGGCGCGGCAGGCTCGGCCTGTGCCGCCGGGGCGTCGTCACCCCCGAGGCTGGCCAGCAAGGCGGCCAGCTCGGCGTCGACCTCGGAGGCGGCATCACCCGGTGCCGGGGCTTCGGACACCGATTCGGAAGCGGGCGCGGCCGTCTCGACAGCGGCAGGCGCCGGCGACGCCGCAGCGGCCGCCGCCGTCACCGGGGAGGCGGCCGCAGCCGTGGCGCCGCGGGTGGCGATGGCACTGGTCATCGCCACCTGGGCGCCGGACCGTGTGGCCGCGATGTTGGAGCTGACGGCAAATCGGCTGTCGGCCGGGGCCTTGCGCAAGGTGCCCGGGGCCAACGCCAGCCCGTCGCCGTTGAGCGCCTCCAGCCCGGCCAGCCTGACCAGGGCCTCGCCCTTGTGGGCCATCACGCCGGTGAGGCCCCACTGGCGAAGCATCTGCGCGGCCTGGGTGCCGATCAGACGGTCGGTGCAGGGCAGCGCCACGCTGTCACCGTCCTTGTCGGTGAAATGGTGGAATGGCAGGTCGTCGATCGCCAGCTGACCGCCGGGCACGCCCAGCACGGCAAGGGCCAGCATGGCCGGATGGCCCCACAGCATGCCGCGCAGGCCGGCCTCGGGCGAGAACTCCTCGAAGGCGAAGCTCGAGATCGGGTCGCTGCGCCTGCCGTAGGGGTGACGCAGCAGGAAGCGCGGGCCCAGCAGGGCCAGGCACGAGGCATCGGGAAGCGCCTTCAGGTCCTGGAAGGCACGCGCCACCAGGCGGTGCGGCGGCTCCTTGCGGTCCGTGAAGGCATCGGTGGCGATGCCGGTCAGGAACGGCGCCCCGGCGTGGGCCGCAATGCGCGCCATGCGCCCGAGCAGCTCGGCATGCACCGGCGAGGCCTCGAACTGGTAGCACCCGCACAGGTAGCTGTAGCCTCCTTCGGCGTCCTGGGCCGGGCCCTCCACCAGCATCTTGTACAGGCCGGTGTCGGCGAGGTCGCCGCAGCTGCTCAGGTCGGCCGCCAGCTCCTCGGCGCTGAGGTCGACCAGCCAGACCTGCAGCCTGGGGCCGGTCTCCAGCCGCCGCAGCAGGAAATCGACACCTCGCCACAGCGATTCGGCGTTCTGGAAGTCGCCCTGGTGCAGCACGGCCCGCATCGCGTCGGCCAGCGCCAGGTCCACCGCCGAGACGAGCTCGTCCTTCCTGGGGTTCTCGGCAGCGACCACGAAAGGCCCGACGATGCGGCGCAGCAGCGCCTGCACACCCTGGTCGGCCGACTCCGCCGCCGACGGCCTGCCGGTCAGTCGCGCGAAGTCGCTCATGCGCGCACCGGCCGAGGGCATGGCACCCCTGGGCCGAGCCTGTCGCGACAGCGCGCTCGCGCGCGCCAGCCGCTCGCCCCCCCAGGCCTGCACTTCCGCCGCTGCAGCGGCAAAGCTCGACGGCGTGTTCAGCCGCTTGCGCAGGCCGGCCAGGGCCGAGAAGAGCTCCAGGTTGCGGTAGAGCTCGTCGGGGTGGAAGGACTCGAGCTCGGTGATCGGCACCTCGACGGCCGCACCCTGGGCGCCGATGGGCAAGGTCAGCCTCAGGTCCAGCCGGCCCAGCGCGTCTTCCAGCGTGTCGAACTCGACACGTATCGGCTTGCGGCGGGCCAGCGCCGCACCGGTCTCCAGCCGGCCGCGCAGCGCTCCGGCGCTGAAGTCGCCCAGGATGGCCATGCGCACCGGGCGTCGGGCGGCCCAGGGGGGCGGGGGGACCGAGATGCCCCCGAAGTCCGGGGTCCAGTCGGCGGATTCAGTCATGTGCGCTCGTCTCCGAAGGTATTGCTCATCCCGGGATGCTCATGTCCAGCAGCGGCGGCCTGGCCGGCAGGAACAGCGCGCGGAACGCCGGTCCCCGCGGCAGGCCGAGCTCGACCCGCAGTCGGTGCCCGCCCGTACGATCGCACCACCACAGCGAGTGACCGTACCACTTCTGTGCGAAAGACGATGCACTGGCCGCGGCCAGCCAGCGCGAGAGGTCGGGGCCGGCGAGGATCTCGCCCAGTTCGGGGGCCACGCGCGGATGACGGCTGGTGGAGAACCCCTGGGGTAGCTGCTGCGCCAGCCGCTCGAGCTGGGCCTCCAGCTGTTCGATGGTCCAGTCCTGTTCCATCGCGTCCAGCGCCAGGTCGTTCATGCTGACCAGGTGGCCGAGCAGGCTCTCGGCCTCGCTGGCGTCGATGGGCAGCTGCCTCAGCGGCAGCAGCAGCGTGAACGGGAAGTAGCGGCCGACCCGGTCGACCGAGGGCATCAGCACGCCGGCCACGGGCGCCTGCGCCACGCCGGGCGGCAGCGCCCCCGGCATCAGGACGAAGCGCCAGCTCGGGCCGGCCAGGTAGTCGTCCAGCCAGCCGTCCGGGTCGGCCTCGCGCCAGCCCTGCAGGCCTTCGCTGAGCCATTCATCCCAGGTGTCGATGATCGCTGGCGGCAAGCGCCGCGACGCGAAGTCGCCGATGCTCGGCAGCTTTCCGAACCATCCGCACAGGGTCTCGGGATGCATGGCGGTCTCCCCCTCGACGAGGACGCTACAGCGCCTCCGGGCAGCGGAAGGTCTGGATCTCGCGCATGCGCAAGGGGTTGATGGCGCTGGCCGAGATGACTTCCAGCCGTGCCTTCCTGCCGTCGAGCTGCAGCACCACCGTGAATCGCTCGGGCTGCGGCGAGGGCTGCACCTCGAACTGGTTGAACAGCCTGAAGAGGGCCCAGGGGCCTTCGAAGGTCTGCACGCCGGTGCCGGGCGCCGACAGGCGGATCATCGACGCGACCTTGGTGCTGGGCCAGGCGAGCGTCTGTGCGGCGGTGTTGCCGGCGACGAACTTCAGGGCCTGGCCGTCGACGTCGAGGGTCAGCTCCTTCAGGCCCTCGGCCATCTCGACCACGCGCAGGTCGATCTTGAACCCGGGGACCTTGCCGCCGGCCCGGAAGAAGGCCTCCTTGATGCGGGCGGCGCGCTGGAAGTCGACCAGCGCCGCGCCACCGGGCGGCTTGCTGCCGTCGGGCAAGGGGCGGTAGACCCAGGCTGCCGGGCTGGTGTCGACCAGTGCGGCCAGCCGCTTCTGGAAGAAGTCGTCCATCAGCCCGCCGGCGCCGAACATCTGCCCGAAGTCGTCGGGCAGCACGTCGGCCTTGGAGCCGGTGGCGAACGGGTAGCGGCCGGCGATGGTGCGCGCGCAGAACTCGGCGATCGGCTTGACCTCTGCCGTCAGCCCCTGGCGCTCGGCCGCCCGCCCCTGGCTGGCCCCGGCGTCGATCAGCGTCTCGAGCATGGACTTGATCGGCTCGGGCTGCATGGCCGCCGCGGCCTTGGCCGCCGCGCCCCCGCCTGGCGGCGGTGGCGTCTTGGCCTTCTGCGCGGCATCGATCGCGCTGAGCTGCACGAAGACCTCGTTGAACAGCTTCTGCGTCTCCTCTATCGGTGCCGGCGTGCCGGCCACCATGCGGTGCAGCGAGGCGAAGTGCTGGTCGACCATGGTCTCGAGCGGCGGCCCCTTGGGTGCCCCGGAGGGAGCGGCCACCTTGCCCACCAGGGCCGACAACTCCTGCTTGGCCTTGTCGAGCTTCTGGTCGACCTTGCCGACCACGGTACTGCCGCCCACCTTCTGTTCGGGTGGAAGGGTCAGCTGCGTCTCGCGCGCGACTGCCCGCAGATAGGCCGTGAGTGGCGAATCGGGCGCCGCCAGCAGGCGCGATACGGCCATGCTGCGGTCGATGCCGCCCAGCTTGACCAGACGCACGTCGGCGATGAACTGGTCCCAGGTCTTGATGTACTCCTGCAGGTACAGCCGGCGCACCCGCTCGTCGACCTCGGCCGACATCGTCAGCGCCTGCGCCGCCGCGTCCTTGGCCGAGCCCGCGGGCGCCTTGATGCCCAGCACCCAGCTCTGCTCGTCGGCGAGCTGGCGCACCACGCTGCCGGTCGCGTTCCTGAACCCCTTGTGGTAGCCGTCGCGGGTGAACAGGCCCGGCACCCCTTTGGTCAGGGGCTGGCCGCTGGCGCGCTCGAAGACCTGCAGCGCGTTCGGCCCGGCGGCACCGGCGACCGAGAACTCCGGGTAGTCGCCGCCCACGCCGGCGCGCTTCAAGCGGCTGAAGACGCGGAACTCCAGCGGGAAGGCCACCAGCATCTCGCGAACGCGGGTCACGAGCTCCTTGTCCATGGGCGGCACGGCCGCCGGCGCGCCGCGCGACAGCGCCGCCTGCAGGTGATTGCCGAGAGCGGCCCGCTGCTCCGCCGAGAGCACATTGGCCAGGTTGGCATCCCAGTCGATGCTGACCCAGGCCCGCAGCGCCTCGGCATCGAAGCGGTCGGGCGTGTAGAGCATCAGGTAGCTCTTGAGCGCCTCGTAGGCGAACTCGAGGTTGTCGCCGCTGGCCGCGCGCAGCCGCTCCTCGAGCCGCTGGGTGACACGCGGCAGCAGCGCCTGGTCCAGCAGCTGGCGGTAGCCCAGCTGCGCGCCGGCCTTGACGTAGCGGCCCTGGTACAGGCCCAGGCCGTGGGCCAGCGGCGGGTCCTCGATGTCGAAGCTGGCCGAGCGCGGCGCGTTGTTCAGCAGGTCCAGCACCTGCGGCAGCAAGGCCACGTCGCCGCCGCTGCCGGCGGGCGGCAGGGCGTCGACCGCCTTGCGGATCTCCGGCAGCTTGGCCTCGACCTCGCCCAGGTAGGCCTGGTTGCGCATGTAGCTCAGCGCCCAGCCGGCCGCCACGGCGACCGACAGCGTCGCGATGGCGGCCATGGCGGCGAGGCGCAGCTTGCGCCGCCGCGACTCGGCGGCACGGTTGACGCCGACCAGCCCCTGCTCGGCGAACACCACGTCCTTGAGCAGGCGTGAGAGGAAGTAGCTCTTGCCGCGCGCACCGGCGATGGAAGCCGCCTTCTGCTCGACGCCGAAGGTGCGTGCCAGCGTGCCCAGCACGCGGTCGATGGGCGTGCCTTCCTGCGTGCCGCTGGTGAAGTACACGCCGCGCAGCAGCGGCCGTTCCTCGAGGCCGGCCCCGCCTTCGAAGACCTGCTCCAGGAAGCCGCCGAGCAGGCCCTTGAGGCCGCTGAACTGCTGCGGGAAGGAAAAGATCGCGGCCCGCGGCAGCACCTCGTGCTGGGCCTCGATGCGCTCCAGCAGCTGGTCGCGCAAGCGCTTCTCGAGCGCGCCGTACTCGCTGGGGAAGTTCTGCAGCGGGTTGCCTTGCCCCGCGGCATCGACCGGGAAGGTGAAGCCCCAGACCTGGTCACGATCCTGCGCACCGAGATTGCCGAAGCTGTCGTTGAAGCCGGCCAGCAGGTCGGCCTTGGTGACCAGCACATAGACCGGCGGCCGGATGCCGAGCTTGTCGTGCAGTTCCTGCAGCCGCGTGCGCAGCTTGAGCGCGTGCTCCTTGCGTTCGGCCGGCGGCTGCTGCAGCAGGTCCTGCACGTTGACGGTCAAGAGCACGCCGTTGATCGGCCGGCGCGGCCGCGCCTTCTTCAGCTGCTCGAGAAAGCCCTGCCAGCCGCTGGCATCGACCTGCTCGTCGGACTGCTGCAGCGTGTAGCGGCCGGCGGTGTCGATCAGGACCGCCTGCTCGGTGAACCACCAGTCGCAGTGGCGCGTGCCGCCGACGCCCTTGATGGCCCCGCTGCCCATCTTGCCGGCCAGCGGGAAGGTCAGGCCGGCGTTGAGCAGCGCCGTCGTCTTGCCCGAACCCGGCGCGCCGATGAACACGTACCAGGGCAGGTCGTACAGGTAGGCGTCGCGCCTGAAGAAGGACCTGCGCCCGGACTGGCGCGCGGTCTGCTCGAGCATCTCCAGCGCCTCGGCGAAGCGCTTGGACAGCAGTTCGGTCTCCTTGTCGGCAGCCGAGGGGCCCTGCTTCATGCCCTTCATCAGCGCGGCGGCGGCGCGGCGGCGGCGCCACGAGCGCGTGGCCATGACGACCACCACCAGCAGCGCGACGACGGCGATCGTGCCGATGCGTTCCCACATGCCGTCCAGCGGCCGGCTCCGGCCGAAGGCGATCAACGGCCCGACCCACCACACCAGGGCGGCGAAGATGGCCAGGCCGAACACGGCCAGCGTGCCGGGATGGATCAGGAAGGCGACGAACTTCTTCATGGCATGCGGCTCGCGGGCCTTCAGCGGGCGGGGGCGACGAACAGGGTGAGCTCGACACGGCGGTTCCTGGACCGACCGGCGGGCGTGGCGTTGTCGGCGGCGGGCTCGTTGTCGGCCCGCCCTTCGGCGCGCATGCGCTTGGCGTCTACCGTGCGCCCGAGGTCGGCCATCACCGCGTCGGCCCGGTCCTGCGACAAGTGCCAGTTCGACGGGTAGCGCAGGGTCTTGATCGGCTGGTTGTCGGTGTGACCCGTGATCAGCACCTTGCCCGGCGTGTCGTTGAGCGCCTGTGCGATGCGGGCCAGCAGCGGGCGCACGGCCCCGGCGATGACGGCACTGCCGGGCTCGAAGAAGCCGTCGCCCTTGATCGTGACCACCGAGCGGTCGGCCAGGTCCAGCACCTGCACCAGGCCGGCCTTGACCTCGGGCTCGAGGAAGGTCGCCAGCCGGGGTGGCAGCGGCGCCACCGGCGGCGGTGGCGGCGGTGCCGCCACCGCCACCTTGGGAGGCTTGGCCTTCATGCCCTGGAAGGCCGCGAACAACCTGTCGGCCTGGCCGTCGAGCGACAAGCGCAGCACCGCGTAGACGCCGGCCAGCAGCAGCAGCGCCAGCGCGGCGATCGCCCACAGCGGGATGCCGTCGGCCAGGCGCGGGGCTGCCGCCGGCTCGCCCTGCCAGCGCAGCGACAGGGGTTTTTCGGCCGCCGGCCGGCCCTTGTGCAGCAGCTGGTACAGCCGCTCGCGCACCCCGTCGAGCTGCGCGCGGCCGTTGTCGAGCACGCGGTAGCGCCCTTCGAAGCCGAAGGCGATGACGACGTACAGCAACTCGAGCAGGTTGCGGTTGGCATCGATGTTCTCGGCCAGCCGCGACATCAGCTGGAAGATCTTCTCGCCACCCCAGGTCTCGTTGTGGAACTGCACCAGCAGGCTGTTGGCCGACCAGGCGCCCGAGCCGCCCCAGGGCGTGCTGGCCGCCGACTCGTCGAGCAGCGTGCACAGGATGTAGCGCGCCGCCACCACCTGCTCGTTGGGCAGCCCCTGGCTGCGCGCGTGGGCCTCGAACTTGCGGACGCCGTCGGCCAGCGCGTCCTTGAGGCCGGCCGGATTGGGGTGTCGCGCCGTCGTGCGTATGCGTGTCGCGGCGGCCAGCAGCGGCGCCGCCGAGGCCACCAGCGGGTTGATGCTGGCGCCCATCAGCGCGTCCAGCGCCAGCGGTGCCTGCCCCTTGGGCGGCGCCGCCGCCCCGCCCGGTGGGGCGGCGGCGCCTTGTGGCGGCACGGCCATGCCGTCGGGCACCTGCGCCGCCGCCGCACCCCGCCCGGCGCTCGGCTTGATCACCGTGCGGTCGGAGCCGAAGGCGGCGAAGGGGTCGTTGTTGTCGCTCATGTGGATCTCGCTCCGGCGCCGGCGGGCGGCGCCCTGGGCCCGTCGCCAGGACGGGCGGGACGGTCAGGACACTCAGGCACGCACGGCCCAGAACTCCAGCTCGAGGCCCGGGAAGTCGCCGGCGATGTGCATCGCCAGGCCGCCGGAGCTCTCGAGCTGCTTCCACATCTCGTTGCCGCGGGTCTCGAGCTCGAAGTAGTTGTAGCCCGCGTGGTAGGGGATCTGTCGCGGCGCCACCGGCAGGGGCCGCAAGGTGACGCCGGGCAGCTGCAGGTTGACGAGGTCGCGGATGCGCTCGACCGGGCCGATCTTGACCTGCGTGGGGAACCGCGCCCGCAGCACGTCGCCCGACAGCTGCGAGGCGACCGCCAGCACGAACTGCGCGCTGCGCTGCAGCTCGACGTCGGCAATGATGGCCACGCGAACGCCGTACTTGCGGTCCTGCAGCTCGATCGGGATCGCCGTCTGTTCCATGACCATGGACAGCGACTGCCGCAGGTCGTCCATCAGCGGCCGGAAGCAGCGCGCCGGGTCGTCGTGCAGGTAGGCCGGGTAGTTGCCGGGGCGGCGACGGTCACGGAAGGTGGCCAGGTCGCCGGCCAGCGAAACCCCCAGGTAGTAGAAGTCCCGCGGGTGCAGCACCGAGGCCTGGCGCAGCTGCGCGAACAGCGGCTCCTGGCGGTTGATGGCTTCGAGCAGCAGGAAATCGGCGATCTCGCCGACACCCGCGCGCCCGGGCTGCGCCAACCTGGCCGCCAGCGCCTCGCCGCGCTGGTGCAGCAGGCCGTGCAGCTCGCGCAGCCAGCCCGAGAGCTGGTCGTTGCCCTGGGCGCGCAGCGTCGGCGGAACGAAGTTGGGATCCAGCACGAGACGGTTGTCGGCCCGGCGCTCGACGACCCGGCACAAGGCCAGCGTGGCCACGCCTTCGCCGGCGTCGCGGGCCAGCAGCAGCCGCAGGTTGACGCGCCCGATCTGCACCGGTGCGGCGCGCTCGCCAGTGACGTTGCTGTCACCGACCTCGAGGTCGGCCGCCAGATACCGCGGCGGCATGGAGCCGGCGTCGTCCTCGGCGTCGCTCTCGGCCACACCCGGCCTCTGCAGCGTCAGCGCCAGCACCACGATCTCGTCGCGCGCATCCGGCGGCACGTCGAACGCGGCCGGTGCGGCATCCTGGCCCGGGATGTCGAAGGCCAGGCCGTCGGGCATCACGCCCTGGGCCGACATCAGGGCCACCTTGCCCAGCGTCGCCGCGGCGGTGTCCAGCGCCAGCGAGCCGAAACCCCAGCCGTAGTCGGCGGTCAGGCCCAGCCGCACCTGAGCCTGTGCCCCCAGCCAGCGGTCGTGCTGCTGGAAGTGCTGGGGCTGCAGGAACATGCCCTCCGTCCAGATGACTTTGTTGGTCCAGGTCATGTTTGTCTCGTGGGCGCCGACTGGGAGGAGGGCCGCGGGGTCAGGGGATCTGGTGGTTGGTCTGGCCGGCGTCGACGAACGAGATCACGCCTAGCCAGGTGCAGGCCGTCTTGCTGACGTTGTCCAGCGCCGGGATGTTGGTGATGATCACGTTGCTGGCGCCCGGCGCCCAGGGGCTGGCCGGTGCCGGCACGCAGGGCGCCGGCGTGAACACCCCCAGCGCCGCCGAGGTGGCGGCCATGACCGCCGGGTTGGTCGGCGCACTGCACATGCCGAAGGTCGGGATGTTCTTGATCGGCACGATGTCGGTGATCACGCCGCAAGGCATCTGGTTCGTGATCACCGTCGTCTGCGTCGCCGCGAACACCGCCGGCGCGGCGCCGAAGCTGCAGGTCATCTTGGCGCCTGTGCACACTTGGAGGGGCATGGGGGGCTCTTTGCGGGTTCAGGCGCTGTTCATCGCCCACACGGCGATGCCGCTGAAGTTGTCGTGGCCCGGCTTGCCGGCTGCCTCGGCGTTGCGCAGCACGGCCGCCTCGAGCTTGTCGAGCCAGGACGAGGGGTCGCTGGAGCGGCTGAGTGTGGAACACATCTCGGTCTCGTCGACGAACTCCCACAGGCCGTCGGTGCACAGCAGGAAGACGTCGCCGCGCTGCACCAGCCAGGGTCGTGTCGCGGTGGTCACGCGCAGGTGGGCCGGCTCGGTGCCCAGCGCCGACTGCAGCTCGCTGCGCCGGGGGTGCGTGCGCATCTGCTCGGGCGTCAGCAAGCCGGCCTCGACCAGCGACTGCACGAGGCTGTGGTCGCGCGTGTGGGCGAGCATCTGGCCGTCACGGAACACGTACAGGCGCGAGTCGCCGGCATGGCCCCAGACGGCCAGACCGGTGTCGAGCTCGATGAACAGCGACACCACCGTGGTGTGCATGTGTCGCAGCTCGGGCGCGTCGGCGCGATGCGCGATGACGGAATGGTTCGCCGACACGATGAGCTCGTTGACCTCCTCGCCGGTGCCCACGGGCGCCGCCGAGTAGCGCTCGATGATGTGCTGCACGGCGATGCGCGAGGCCACCTCACCGCCGCCATGGCCGCCGGCGCCGTCGGCCACCACGCAGCACAGGTGCTGCTCGGAATGCCAGTGACCGCAGGCGTCCTCGTTGTACGGCCGGCCGCCCGGCCGCGAGATGATGGCCAGCTCGATGCGCGGCACCTCGGGCGCGTCGTCCGGATCCAGAGGTGTCACAGGATCGTCGGGATCTTCGGTCACCGTGCACCCTCCTTGAGCTTGTCGACGTGGTCCTCGTAGGCCTTCAGGAATTCCTTGCCGAACAGCGCGTGGAAGTCGTCCGACGCCTCGCTGCGGATCTGCGAATACAGCTGCACGAAGGCCTCCCACATGCGGGCCTGCCGGCTGCCGGGCACCAGCGAGCCGAGAAACGAGCGCTGGGTCAGCTTGGACTCCAGCTGCGCCGGGTCGAATCGGCCCAGCACCCCCTCGAGCGCGGCACGCATGCCGGCCACGAAGGCGATCTGGTGGGCCTTGAGGTCGTCGTAGGCGTCGCGCATCGCCGGCGCCGCCGGCATGAAACCCTGCACCGGTGGCGCCAGCAGGTGCGCCAGTGCCGCATCACCGCTGGGCGAGAACTTCAGGGGGTTGTTCTCGCGCGCGACGATCATCGTCGCCGCCGCTCGCACCTCGCGCTTGACCGCGGCACGCGCCACCAGCAGCTCGACCGTGCCGCGCGCCGACTCGCGCAGCAGCTCGCCGATCAGCCGCATCAGCTCGGGCGTCATGACGTCGAGCTGCACCGAGGGCGTGGCCAGGCCTTCGCGGAAGGCCGCCAGCAAGGCGGCGGCGTCGGCCGATGAGGGCAGGACGCTGCGGGCGGGCGGCGGTGCGGCGGCCATCGCCGGGCGCTGCATGGAGGTGGGCGGCACCGGGCGCGGGGCAGGCGCCGCCGCGGGCGCCACGGCCGCACGGCCCGCTGCAGCGGGCGCGGGGCGCGCCGGCGGCGGCGCAGGGGCCGAAGGCGCCGGCAGCGGCGCAGGGGCCGACTTCGCCGGCGCCGAGGGCGCCAGGGGCATGGGTGCACTGGAAGGCCCGGCGCGTCGGGCGCCCGGGCGGATCACCGTGTGGCTGGTGGTGTCGGGGTCGTCCCAGGACATCACCGCATTGCTGGGCCGCGACTCGCCCCGGCTGTGGGTGGGCTCGCGCAGGTGGGGCGGCAAGGTGGACGCGTCGCCTGCCGCGGGCGGCCGGGCCACCATCGGTGCCTGGATGAACGGACGATTCAGGTCCGACAGGTTGTCCGCCGTGCTCGCCGAAGTCGCCTTGGGCGCACTGTTGAGCGCGCGCATGGGGTCGGCCGCCGCCGCCATGTTGGGCCCGGCCATCGGGGCCTCGAGCAGCGAGTTCGCCAGCGGGTCGCCGCCGGCGCCGGCACCGCCAAGCCCGAACAGGTTGTCGATCGAGTCGTTGGCAACCCCTTGCGGGCCCAGGTCGGGGATCAGCGGCGCGGGCGCCGCGGCACCGCCGTCGAGCCCGAGGCTGCCGCGCTCCTGACCCAGGTCGCGGGCAAAGTCCGACACCCTCATCTTCCGCGACGCCGGGTCGGGTGCAAACGGGTCCCAGTCTTCGGGAATGCCGCCGGCCGCCGGCGCGGCGGCGGCAGACGAGCGCGCTGCCGGGGAAGCCTGCGCACCGCGAGCGCGAGCGGGGGGCTCGGTGCCGAACGCAGCCAGGGGGTCGACCATGGGCGCCGGCTTGCGGGCCACGGTCGGCGCCGGGCCGAACAGGTCGGCGAACGGATCGTCGGCGCTGCTGCCGGGTGCGGCATGCGGCGCCGTCGCCTGGCGGACGCCGAGCAGATAGCCGCCGATGCGCAGCTCGGTGCCGTCGGCGATCGGGGCCTCGCGGCCGTTGCCGAGCGCCTTGCCGTCGACCACCACGGGGTTGCTGCCGCGGTCGAGCACGGCAAAGCGCCCGTTGCGGTAGACCACCTGGGCATGCACCCGCGAGACGGTGCGCTCGGGGTCGGGCAGCACGAGCTGGTTGTGGTCGGCGCGGCCTATCGTCCCGCCCAGCTCGTCGAAGGTGGCGGAAAGCGGTGCGTCGGCCGGCTTGCCGTTGTAGGAAGTGACGGTCAGCGTGATCAAGGCAGCGAATCCTCGGCTCCTGGGCGCAGCCCCTGCGGGCGGCCGTCAGCGCAGAACATAAGGCCTCCCGTCGACGAAGGCCAGCCGCAGCGGCAGCGCGTGCACGGCACCATCATCACATTGTGCGGTTTTCAGCGCCGGCCGGCCCTGGCTGTCGAGGCATTCGAACAGGCGCGAACCGGCCAGCGGCCGCAACTGGAAGTCCTCCGCCGTCACCGGGCACCACTGCAGACCCGGCTTGGCGCACAGATCCGCGAGGAACTGCCGCCAGCGCTCGAGTTCGTCCTCGGGCCGACGCTGGTAGGCGGTGGCGACCTCCTCCACGCGCAGCCGGGTCGCGGTCACCAGTCCCTCGACCTCGCCGCGCGTCAGCTCCAGGCGGCTGTGCTGCACCCACCTCAACGCCGTGGCCAGCAGCTCGGGCGTGGCTTCGTGCACCGGCGCGTCGACCCAGCGCCAGCGCGGGAAGTTGAAGGGCAGCGTCACTTCCAGCCGTTCCATCGCGGGCAGCTCGTAGGCCTGGCCGTCGGGCGGCGCCCAGTCCAGCGCCGCCAGCGTGCGGGCGCTGGCCTCGTCCACCGGGTTGGCCACCCGGGGCAGCAGCAGGCGCAGGCGGGCACCTGCACGCCCGTTGCTGCGCTGCGGCACGGCTGGTGAAGGCCGGGCACCGACCGGCCGCGGGCCGATCTCCATCTCGATGCGGTTGACGCCGGCCAGGGTGTATTCGTGCACGGCCACCCGCGCCTGTGGCGCCGTGGCACTGGCCAGCGCCACCGGGATGCCGTTCAGCCAGGCTTGCGCGCTGCAGCCTTGCACGGCCAGGTCGAGCACGAACAGGCGCTGCATCAACCCAGGCTCCAGTCCAGCAGCCGGCACGCCGGCAGCAGCGGCCGCTGCAGCAGTTGCTCACCCTGCAGCGGGTCGACCAGCCGCAAGCGCACCGACACGGGTTCGATCTCGATCTGCGCAAACCACTCGAGGCCGGCCCCGGTCAGGCGCGTTCGCATGCCGCAGCGCCCGACGACCGCGCCCTTGACCGGCTCGGCCAGCGACAGGAGTGCCGGCCCCTCGTGCGCGATGGAGGTCAGCTGCAGCTCGAAGGGCAGGCTGAACTCGAGCTGCACCGCCTTCAGGCTGGCTGCCAGGGGCGGCGCGTCGGGCCCACGGGTCCAGCGGTAGGCCTGCCGGGCTTCGCCCGCGCAGCTCAGGTGGAGCAGGGAGCGCGAACCCCCGAGGTCGAACTGCCCGTCGAGCTGCAGCGCCAGACGGCAGGCGACCATGTCGGCCATCGCATCGATGCGCATGTGAGGCCTGCCGGTGATGCCCTCGGGCGCGTCGGCCCAGCCCCAGGTCAGGCCGGCCGAGCCGGCCAGCACGGCCGGCTCGGCCGACACCCGGGCGTTGGACACGCGGGCCTCGCGTTCCCAGGCCAGCAGCAACTGCTCCAGCGACTCGGCAAGCTGGCGGTCGAGGTCCTGCAGCCGCGACCCCCAGGCCCGCGAGTCGACAAGCTCGCCATCTCGCTCGATCCGGCAGCGCGGCGCCGGCGCCGCATCGGGCAGCGCGCCCGGCCAGCTCATCGGGCCGCGAGCCTGCCGTTGCCAGGCCAGCAGCACCTGGGGCGAGGGGAACACGTCGACCTCGGTCTGCAGGTCACCGAGCGGCACACCGCGGTCGCGCACCCCGCAGCTCGAGAACTCTATCCGGCTTGCCTGCGGCAGCTCCTCGGCGGCCATGGTGGGCAACAGGTCGCCCGGCATGGCCTGCGGTGCAGGCCCGGCCTGCAGGTTGAGCACCACATCGCGCGAGAGCTCGCCCCGCCAGCGGGTGAGGCCAGCCGAGGATCCGTGGCTCACCAGCGGGTGCACCGCCGGGTCGCAGCAGGCGGCCGACTTGCTTCGCAAGCGCAGCTTGACGAGGTCCTTGCTGCCCTGGCGGCCGGAGATCACCGCCAGCCGCGCCGGCAGCCGCAGGGCCTCGTCGACCGCCGAAGCCAGCGTCACCTGGGTGGGCCCGGGCTCGACCGCCACCCGCTGCCAGGAGCCGCCCACCAGCGTGTACTGCCGGCGCCAGTCGTGCGCAGCCAGCCGCAAGTCGACGGCATCGATGTCGCAGGGCACGCCCAGACGGACCACCGGCGCGGGCCGCATCGAGGCGACCAGCCCGACCTCCTCGAGCGCCCGGTCGAGGGACACGATCGCAGCTTCAAAGGCCTCGCGCGTCGGCGTCTGCGACGACATGCGCGGGCGCTGCTGCTCGAGCTCCTCGGCCGCGCGGCGGCAGAGCTGGAAGGCCTTGGCACCCTGGTGCCGGCCGTCGCCGGTCAACACCCCTGCCGCCCATTCCTGGCCCGGCTTGGATTCGAACTCGGCGCCGAACACCAGCCAGGTGGACAGGTAGCGCGCCACACAGCGGGCCTCGGTCAGGCCATAGGCCGCCGCCCGCTGCACGCCATGGGCGAGCGCGGCGGCAAAGCGGTCGCCCGCGCGCGCCGCCGCCTGCGGGAACGCCGCGCCCAGGGCCTCGGCCAGGCGGCGCAGGCCCCGCTCCTGGGCGATGGCCTCCAGGCGATCGAACTGCTCCTGGCTGAGGCTGATCATGGCCGGCTCACTTGTGCGGAAGCACACCGGTGCTCGTGACCACCAGCCGCTGCATCACGATCTCGAGGACCGTCCAGCGCGCCGCCTCCACGATCACGATGGAATGCACGGGGCCGAAGTAGTTGTGGCACTGGTCGAGGCCGAACATGGGCAGCAGCGCCAGCATCACCTCGGGGTCCATCCACGGCCATTCGAGTTCGCCACCGTCCGGCAGCCGCGCCCTGGCCAGGGTTCGGAAGTGGGTGCGCACGCCGACGAAGCTGGCCCGGCTGCGCACCAGCATGCCCCAGGGGCCGAATCCCGCGGCGGCCTCGTGCAGCAGCCAGCCGGCCAGCCGCGACGGGCGCGCCAGCCGCACCAGGTACGGCGCCTGCTGTTCCTGTGCCGGCGTCAGCACGCCCTGGCGCAGGCAGTCCCACTGGCCGCAGTCGGACGTTGCCAGCCGGCTGCGCAGGCCCGGGACCCGGGCCCCCATCACCACCGCATCGACGGCCAGCAAGGGGTCGCGCCAGAGCGCGTCGACATGCTGGGCCAGCGCCAGCGGTGCCGGTCCGCTCAGCGTGGGGGCCTCGAGCGTGCTCGCCATGGCGTTCGCCGTCTGGGTCCGTCGTCCTGGAGGCCGGCCTGCTGTCGCCTGTCAACCGCCCGACGCGATCGCGCCGGTGGTCCCGCCGGACAAGGGGTCGGTGTTCTCGGTGCGCTCGGTCGGCGCGGTCGGCGCGGTCGGGTTGGCGGCCTTGGCGCTGGCGGCGCCTGCGCCGCCGCCTCCGCTGTTGATCTTGACCATAGGCCCGGTGATCGTGACGCCGCTGGAATCGAGCACGATGGTGCCGGACCCACCCTTGATCGTCACCTGCGAGCCACCGTCGATGACGATGCCGGAGGAGGCCTTGAAGTTGCCGGCTGCCCCGCTTTCAAGGTTGAGGTTCTGGCCGGCCTTGATGTCGAAGGCCTGCGCGGCGTCCAGAGCGATCGCGTCGTCGCTCTTGACCTCCACTGCGCCGACCACCTTGAGATGCAGCGCGCCACCGAGCTTGGCGTTGAGGTCGGCCACCAGCTCGACATGCGAGTCCTCGGTCAGCTTCACGTGGGTCTTCTTGAGCACCTCGACATGCACGTTCTCGCCCACCTTCACGAAGGCGTTCTTCTTGACTTCGCTGTGCAGCTCGTTGCCGATGACGGTGAAGGCGCTGTTCTCGACCATCGTGTGCAGGTTCTTCTCGGCATGCACCCAGATGTACTCCGAGCCCTTCTTGTCCTCGAAGCGGATCTCGTTGAAGGTGCTCTCGCTGCCCTCCTTGCTCGAGCGCGAGCGGATGCCGCTGACGGTCTGGTTGCCCGGCAGCGTGTACGCCGACTTGTTGACACCGTTGTAGACGCTGCCGGTGATCAGCGGCCGGTCGGGGTCTCCTTCGAGGAAGCTGACCACGACCTCGTCGCCGATGCGCGGCAGCGAGATCATGCCGAAGCCCTTGCTGGCCCAGGGCGTTGCGACGCGTATCCAGCAGGAGCTGTTCTCGTTGCTGGTGCCGACACGGTCCCAGCGAAACTGCACCTTGACGCGGCCATGCTCCTCGGTGTGGATCTCTTCGCCGCCGGGCCCGACCACGACCGCCGTCTGCGGCCCGCGCACGATGGGCTTGGGCGTGATCGGCTGCGGCTGGAAGGCGATGCTCTTGGGCACCGCCTCGAAACGGCAGGCAAAACCCTCGGAGGTCTCGTTCTTGTCGGCCTCGTAGTCGCCGAACTCCATCTCGTAGTCGGCCTTGGTGATCAGCCAGTCGCTGGTGGTGCCGGCCGTCGGGTAGTCCTTGAAGGTGAAGGTCGAGCCCACCGCCGTCACCCGGTGGCGCGTGACGCCGGTCGCCACCACGTGGCCAGACTCGAAGATGTCGACTTCGATGCCGGCGCGCGAGGTGCCGGTGGCGTCGTTGGGGGTGCCCGGCTCGGCATGGCGGCCAGGGAAGTCGAACACCTCGCCGTCGCCCTGGATCGCCACCGGCAGCGTGCGCGAGTCGTCCTTGGTGCGGTCGGGTGCCGGAGTCACGTAGTCGTAGTCGCGGTGCACGTACTTCAGCGAGCCCACGGAATCGGCCTGCGCCCAGTCCTGGATCACGTCCTCGCGGTAGCGGTCGTCGGTCTGCGCCTGCGCCCAGGACAACGAGCCGCCGGGAATGGGCGAGTGGCCGGCGGCACCATTGCACAGCACCATCGAGTGGTTGCCATCGCTGTGCTTGAAGTAGTAGTAGACACCCTCTTCCTCCATCAGCCGGCTGACGAAGGCGAAGTCGGTCTCCCGGTACTGCACGCAGTAGTTGCGCGAGCGCAGCGTGCCGGTGACCTTGTTTTCGAACTGCTGCTGGCCATACTCGCCGAACACCGCCTGGATGATCTCCATGGCGGTCTTGGTCTGGAAGATGCGGCTGTCCTGGCCCAGCGTCAGGTACCACAGCCAGGGCCTCAGCTCGAGTCGGTAGACGTCGTGCCGGCCGACCACGCCACCGCGTTCGAAGCGCGTGACCCAGCCGTTGAAGAAGCGGTGCTGGCCCTGCTCCAGCAGCAGCTTGACGGTGGCCTTCTGGCCGAGCAGCGAGCCCGGCGCGATCGCTGCGTCCTTGCTTGGCCGCACCAGCTCGACTTGGCAGGCCGGCAGGCGGCCAAGCTGCTCCTGCAGGTTCATGCGCCTGAACTTCAGCGCGCCCTCGCCCAGCGGCGACGTGAATTCGGCTTCCAGTGCGATGGTGCCCGTGGCCATGTCATGCTCCCAGGGGGTGGGCCGTCCGTCGGCGAGGCCCGATGTCGGTCAGCGGAACGTATAGGTGAAGTCGTCGTCGGCCGCCCCGAGCTCGACGCCGGCGAGCTCCTCGCCCCGTGCCATGCGGCCCAGGTACTCGATCGAGATCTTGGGCAGCACGGTGTTGGTGAGGATGGCATCGATGATGCGGCCGCCGGCTTCGGCGTTGTTGCAGCGCTTCACGATCAAGTCGACCGAGGCATCGCTGTACTCGAACGGAATGCGGTGGTTCTCCCGCACGCGCCTGGCGATGCGGCCCAGCTGCAGGCGCACGATCTTTGCCAGCATCTCGGGCGACAGCGGGTAGTAGGGAATGGTCACCAGGCGGCCCAGCAGCGCCGGCGGGAACACCTTCATCAGCGGCTCCTGCAGCGCGCTGGCCAGCGAGTCCGGGTCGGGCAGCAGCTCCGGGTCCTTGCACATGTTCATCAGCAGCTCGGAGCCGACGTTGGAGGTGAGCAGGATGATGGTGTTCTTGAAGTCGATCTGCCGGCCCTCGCCGTCCTCCATGCGGCCCTTGTCGAAGACCTGGAAGAACAGCTCGTGCACGTCGGAGTGCGCCTTCTCGACCTCGTCGAGCAGCACCACGCTGTAGGGCCGGCGGCGCACGGCCTCGGTCAGGATGCCGCCTTCGCCGTAGCCGACGTAGCCCGGCGGCGCGCCCTTGAGCGAGGACACCGTGTGCGCCTCCTGGAACTCGCTCATGTTGATGGTGATGACGTTCTGCTCGCCGCCGTACAGCGCCTCGGCCAGCGCCAGCGCGGTCTCGGTCTTGCCGACGCCCGAGGTGCCGCACAGCATGAAGACGCCGATCGGCTTGTTCGGGTTGTCGAGCCGGGCGCGCGAGGTCTGGATGCGCTTGGCGATCATGTCCAGGCCATGCTGCTGGCCGATCACACGCTGGCCCAGGGTCTCGCCCAGTCGCAGCACGGCCTCGAGCTCGTTCTTGACCATGCGGCCGACCGGGATGCCCGTCCAGTCGGCGACCACGCCAGCCACCGACTGCGCGTCGACGCTGGGCATGATCAGCGGCGCGTCGCCCTGTATCTCGGCCAGCCGGGCCTGCGCCTCGTGCAGCTCTTGCAGCAGGGCGGCGCGCTCGCTGTCGCTGGGCGCCGCCGCTTCCGGGCTGTCCACGGCCTTGTCGCTGCCGCGCAGCCGGGCCCGCAGCTCCAGGATGCGGTCGACCACGCCCTTCTCGTCCTTCCAGCGTGCCTCCAGGCCCTCCAGGCGCGAGCGCTCCGCGGCCAGCTGCGCGTCCACATCGGTGCCGCGGCTGCCGATGGCGATGCCGATGGTGGCCTCGCGGGCGATGATGTCGGCTTCGATCTGCAGCGCCTCGATGCGCCGCCGGCTGTCCTCGACCTCGGCCGGGATGGCGTGCTGGCTGACCGCCACCCGCGCGCAGGCCGTGTCGAGCAGGCTGACCGCCTTGTCGGGCAGCTGGCGCGCCGGGATGTAGCGGTGCGAGAGCTTGACCGCCGCCTCGATGCCCTCGTCGAGCAGCTGCACGCGGTGGTGCTTCTCGAGCACGCTGGCGACGCCACGAAGCATCAGGATGGCCTTGTGCTCGTCGGGCTCGGGCACCTGCACCACCTGGAAGCGCCGCGTCAGCGCCGGGTCCTTCTCGATGTACTTCTTGTACTCGGCCCAGGTGGTGGCACCGATGGTGCGCAGCGTGCCGCGCGCCAGCGCCGGCTTGAGCAGGTTGGCCGCGTCACCGGTGCCGGCCGCACCGCCGGCGCCCACCAGCGTATGCACCTCGTCGATGAACATGATGATGGGCTTGGGGCTGGCCTGCACCTCGTCGATGACCTGGCGCAGCCGCTGCTCGAACTCGCCCTTCATGCTGGCGCCGGCCTGCAGCAGGCCGAGGTCCAGCGACAGCAGTGACACGCCCTGCAGCTGCGGCGGCACGTCGCCGCGCGCCAGCCGCTGCGCGAAGCCTTCGACCACCGCGGTCTTGCCGACCCCGGCCTCGCCGGTCAGGATGGGGTTGTTCTGGCGGCGCCGCATCAGGATGTCGACGATCTGGCGGATCTCCTCGTCGCGGCCGCTCACCGGGTCCATCTCGCCCTTGTGCGCGCGCTCGGTCAAGTCGACGCAGAACTTCTTCAGCGCCTCCTGCTTGCCCATGGCCGCCGGCGCCATCGCACCGCTGTCCTCGCCGGGCTGGCCGCCGGCCAGTGCGCTGCCGTCCTGCGCGCCCAGGCGGGCCTCGGCCGTGCCGCCGCAGATCTTCTCGAAGTTGTCGGCCAGGTCGTCGACCTTGATGCGCTCGAACTGGCGCGAGATGGCCAGCATCACCGTGCGCAGGTTCTTGTGGTTGAGCAGGCCGATCACCAGGAAGCCGGTGCGCACCTGCGCCTGGCCGTACTTCAGCGTCGCGTAGACCCAGGCGCGCTCGATCGCCGACTCGATGTGCTCGGAGAAGTCGGAGATCGACGTCGACCCGCGCGGCAGGCGGTCCAGCGTGGCCGTGATGTCCTTGGCAAGCGCCGAGGCATCGACCTGGTAGTGCCTGAGGATGGCGTCCAGGTCGGTTTCGTTGTTCTGCACCAGCTGCACGATCCAGTGCACCAGCTCGACATAGGGATTGCCCCGCAGCTTGCAGAACACGGTGGCACTCTCGATGGCCTTGTAGGCCAGCGGGTTGAGCTTGCCGAACAGGGCGACGCGGCTGATCTCGCTCATGGATTCCTCTCGGGATGGAGTGGTCTGGGGGGGTCGTGAAGTGAAGGTGTCAGGCCACGGCGGCGTGCCGGCGTTTCATGCGCTCGGGGACCAGCAAGACGTCGGCCGCGTCATGCGGTCTTCGCCAACGGCCGAGCCAGCTGTTGCGGCCGAGCCGCCCGCGCCCGCCCAGCCGCAGACGTGGCACGTCGTCGCGCGCCAGCACCAGCTGCAGGTCCCACTCGAACTCCTGTCCAACCCACTGGCGCACCAGCGCACGGATGCGCTCGAGCTGGCCGCCTTCGGGCAGGAAGCTCTCGAACCTGTCCAGGTGCATCGGCCCGGCCACGATGCGGAACTTGTGCTGCACGTCCCAGGCCTGCGTACCCAGCACCGCGCCCCGGCCGAGTTCGTGGCCGGCCCGCCTGCCCAGTCGCGTGCGCTCGCCCACACCCAGCGGCATCCAGTGGCCCTGCCACTGCTGGACCTGCACGGGAACATCGAACTCGACGCGGCACCAGTTCTGCAGGCCGTCGGCGTCCCGTACCTGGCGCGACAGGCGGCCGGCGAAGTGCAGCTTGGCGGCGTCGCCGGCGGCGTCGCGGGCGAGCAGCGAGTCCTCGCCGATGCCGACCAGCGCGCCGAGCCGGCGCGCAAAGGCGGTGTCGCCGCCGCGGTCCATGCTCAGCAGCGGCTGCGCGTCGGCCCAGGCGCGATAGAACAGGACCGCGAAGCGCTGCGCCAGCATGTCCAGGAAGCGCTGCAGGGCGTGGTCGCCATGGTGGTGGGCGCGTTCACGCGCAAGCTCGGTCAGGTGGATGGGCAGGGCGCCATTCGGGCCGATGAGGCCGAAGATGCGCTGCCGCAGGTGCACCGCACCACCGCCGGGCGGCACCCGTATGCCGGCCACCGGTGTCGGCGCGAAGGTCAGGTCGGCCGGCTGCACGATGCGCACCGCCTCGTCGCCAGGCCGCAGGCCCTGCCCCAGGCGCGGCTTGTCAGGGTGGGCGGCATCGATGCGCCTGAGCACCTGGTAGAAGTCCGCGCCATGGCCTGCGCCTGCCATGCGCTGCAACCAGGCCTCGTAGTCGCGCCTGCGTGCCGCCGCGTCGCGAGCGAGGCCTGCCGTCACAGCACCGCCCTCTGCCCGAGCCGCGGCGCCCAGCGCATGACCTCGCCCCGGGTCAGCGACTTCAGCGAGGTCTCGACGAAGCTGTTCATCGACACATGCCGGCCCAGGAAGTGGTGCAGGGCGGCCCCGAACAGGTAGGCACTGGAGCCTTCGTAGCCCAGTTCATCGACCGTCAGCTCGACTTCGATGCCGCGGCTGAAGGCGATGGGCCCGCGCACCGGGTGTCGGCGCACGACACGCCTTGTGTGCACCTGCTGCAACGACTCGATCTGCCGCCGCACCGCACCGTCGCTGGCCTGCGGCAGGCGGCTCAGCAGGTCGCGCAAGGCGGCCACGGCCTCGCCCTTCTCGGCGTCCAGCAGGCTCAGGTAGTTCAGGGACAGCAGGTTCAGCAGCCGCCAGGCCACGCCCCCTTCGCGCAGGGCCGACGCCGGCCGCGACGGGCCGGCGATCAGTCGCACCGTCTCGAGCGGGATGCCTGCATCGAGCGTGAACGCCCCTTGCGTCCCGGTGGTCGGCACGAAGACCGGCAGATCGCGGTTGGTGCAGCGGGTCTGCAGCGCGACCTGGCGCAGCGACTGCGGAAAAGGCGCGTCGTTCGGATCGACCAGCGAGACGAACACCTCCGAGCCGATGTAGCCCGAGCGCGGGCCGTCGCGTCTGGCCTTCTCCGACATCAGCCTCGGTTCGCGCCAGATCGTGTAGTAGGCCGGTGCCGTCACCCGGCTGCCGCGATCGGGGGCAAACAACGGCGAGAAGCGCCGCTCGTCACCCTGGTCGTCGAAGCCCGACATGGACAGCACGTCGTAGACCTCGTAGTCCAGCGGCACGGTGCGATCGGGCACCACGTGGAACTCGTAGGCGCCGTCGCTCACGTCGATGCGGTCGGCCCGCTTGGGAAAGAGGTTGACCGCCGGCACGCAATGCAGCCGGAAGCAGTCGGGCGTGATCGCGCCGTCCAGGCCCTGCCCGGGCCGCGAGAACAGCAGCGCGATCTCGACCACGTTGCCCTTGATCGGCGACAGCGCGGCGCGCAGGCCGCCGAGCCGCACGAACAGGAAGCGCTCGGGAAAGGCGAAGTACTCCTGCAGCACGCGCGTGCCGGCAAATCCGCGCAGCGTGGTCGGCAGCATGGCCTGGTCGTCGTCGTAGCCCATGGGCGACAAGGCTTCCGGCGGCAGCAGGACCGCACTGCCGTCGCCGAGCCGGCCCGGCGCTCCGACCAGGGCGCCGACGAAGCTGGACAGCATCAGCTCGTGAAGCTGCATGGAGACGTCGACCTGGCCCCCGATGAAGAACTCCAGCGCGTCGATCGAGAGCTGCGCGATGCTCATGCCCTCGGGCAGCTGCAGGCGCAGCCTGACCCCCGCCCGCGGTCGTGCCTTCAGCGCCAGCGAGCCGACCGACAGGTCGGACATGTTCAGGAAATACTCGGCAGACGCCGTCTTCAGCGGGGTCAGCACCAGGTCCTGAGCGGTCCGGAACTCGCAGCGCGTCGGCGTGATCGGCGTCGCAGGTGCGACCAGCGAGGCGCCGCGCGCCACGCGGTGGCCCGCGAGCAGGTTGGGACCGGGCACGGGGTGGACCTGGGCCACCATCATCGACGGCACCGGGGCCAGGAAGTTCGGGTAGACGAGCTCGAGCAGCCGATGCGAGAAGCGCGGGAACTCCGCGTCCTGCTTGAGCTGTATGCGTGCGGCCAGGAAGGCACAGCCTTCGAGCAGCCGCTCGACGTAGGGGTCCGAGACCTCCAGGCCCTCCATGCCCAGCCGGGCGGCGATCTTCGGGAATTCCTGGGCGAACTCGCCGCCGGTCTCCCGCAGGTAGCGCAGCTCCTGGTTGTAGTAGCGCAGCAGCCTGGCGTCCATGGAAGTGCCCTCGCCCGCCTTCAGCCGCGCAGGTCGTGGACCCGCGTGCTGCCGGTCTCGACATCGACGTCGGCGGCCAGCAGCAGCTCCAGCGGCACAGGCTGCGCCCACATCTGCCCGCGGATCACCAGCTGCAGCATGTTGTGGTGGTTCTCGCCCTGCATCTTGAGCTCGACTTCCACCGTCGCCGGGTCGATGCGCGGCTCGAAGGCCCGTATCGCCCCCGCCACCGCACCCTCGATCGCCTTGGCATCGAGCGACGACAGCGTCACACCGGCGAACGCCGGCATGCCGTAGTTCAGAACCGACTGCCGGGCGAGGTCCAAGCCGCGCCAGCGCGCGAGCTCCTCCTTGCGCTCGGACTTCGGCTCGGGTTCCGCGCGCGGGGTGTTGAACAGCCAGCTCAGGTCGCGCAGCACCGCCGAGCGCAGCTGCTTGCGCGACAAGACACGGGCTTCCACCGGTTCGCGCGCGGCCTGCGGGTCCTGGTCGATCAACCGGTCCAGCAGCGAAGGCTGCAGGCGGTCGCGGGTCGTCAGTTCAGCCATCGTGGTCGGTCGCCTCGCCGCTGGCTGCGGGTTGGAGCACCAGCTCGCGGAGCGACAGCAGGTCGTGCTCGCCGATGTCGGTGACCAGCACGCGCTGCCCGAGCCCGGCGAAACGATCGCCGTGCAGCGGCAGCCACTCGGTCTTTGCCGCCATCAGGATCTGCCCGTCGGTGCTGGCCTCGGAGCCCGGATAGCGGCTGGGAATCATCGCGATCGCCTCGCCACCGTTGGCGAACGTCAGGTTCGCCGGGATCCAGACGCGGTCTCGCAGGTCGACCGCGGGCTCGAAGCGCACCGCCGACAGGCGCGAGAACGGCACCCAGTAGTAGCGGCCGTTGACCATTGCCTCAAGCACCGGGCCCAGCCGCGAGTCCGCGTCGGCGATCCACTCGAAGGGCTGCCCGTCCAAGGTGCCCGGCGTCGTCGGTGCCTGGTCGAACGCCTGCGCGGCCAGCTCGGCCACCGCTTCGGGATTGCCCTCGGCTGCGCGCAGCATGGACTCGATCAGCAGCGCCAGCCAGGGGTCGGGGTGGCCGAACACCATCGGCGTCTTGCGGCCCGCGAACACCGCGGCACGGATCTTCTCGCAGCGCAGGGCATGGCCGACCATCTCGCGCATGGGTCCGGTCGTGGCGTCCATCTCGGCGGCCACGTTGAGCTGGGTGTGCGCCCGTTGCCACTGGCCCAGCACGCAAAGCAGCTGCGCCAGGAACACGCGCAACGCGGGCTTGGCGGGCGCCGCCTTGACTGCGGCCGTCAAGGCCTCGAGCGCGGCCTTGGGGTCGCCCGCACGCACGGCGGTTTCGGCAGCAGCCAGGGGGTTGGACATCTGTTTCTCCGCGGGGTCGAGGGGTGGGGGTTCAGGCGAGGGCTGGCCGGCGGAGCTCAGAAGGCATGGCCGCAGTCGGTGCAGTAGCGCGCCTGTCGCGGCAGCTGGGCCGAGCACGCCGGGCAGGACTTGAACATCGCCGCCATGTCGAAGCCACACTCGGCGCAGAAGCGGCCGCCGTCACGCGGGGCCCCGCAATTGGGGCAACCCGCCGCGGCCGGGGCGGCAGCCTGGGCGGCGGTGGCGGCCCTGCCGGACGGCGCCGGACCCGGGCGCCGACACGACGAACACTCCACATCGCGCTCGTCCAGGCAGTCGCCGCACAAGGCCTTGTGGCACGAAGGGCAGACGCGGAACAACTCCTCCGCCAGCGCCCGGGCCTCGTCCAGGGCCGCGGCCCGCGCCTTTCGCTCGCCGTGCCGGCTGGCGTCGCCGGCCAGCCGGGTGTGCTCCCGCAGGGGGCCGAGCCAATGCGAGACGCGCGACACCAGGCCGGCGAACTGCCCCTTCCGGTAGGGCTTGAACGGGCTGCGCCAGGTGTGGTCGCAGCGCTGGCAGAAGAACTCGAACTGGAACCCGGCATCGACACCGAAGCCCCGGGCGGTCACGTCGCGGTGGTTCTCGAGCGGCATGCGCTGTCCCTCCTGTATGCGTCGCGACGGCGGCGCCGCTCAGGCGGCGTCCTTCAGGCCGGCGCCGCGCAGCACGCGCGCGCGCTCGTTGCCCTTGAGGCTCTTGAGCTGGTCGACCAGTTCCGCCACCTGCGACGAGGTGCTCTTGTGCCCGCTGTCCTCGACCTCGTCGGCGCCCGGCGGCCGCGTCAGCAGCACCTCGTGCTTGCCGTCGTAGTCGTAGATGAACTTGACCGTCCTGTAGGTCATTTCCCAGGTCTCTTCGAGGCTGATCGAGGCGTCTTCGTCGCTCACGTCGAGCAGGTACTCGGTCAAGCGCACGTCGGTGAAGGTGATGGTCAGGTGGAAGGGCTCGAGCTCCGAACGCTCGGTCAGCGTGAACACCGCCTTCTGCATGATCTCGCCGTTCGCGATCGCCTTGAGCATGCGGGCAGTCGCCTTGTCGGGGCCCTTGGTGAACTCGAGAATGGACGGGATCACGCGCATCGGCGTTTCCCCCTTGCCGCCGGCCTTGACCAGCTGCTTGCCGATGGCCGCGCTCTCCAGGCTCCAGCTGATGTCGTCGATGTCGATCTCGCCGGCGTAGTCGCCATCCTCGGACTCACCGGCCACCTGGTTGCCGTTGGCATCGATCAGGTGCAGGAACATCAGCGACTGGGACATGGGCTACTCCTCTCGGGGCTCTGCAGGTGGGGTGCAGGGGGCGTGGCGGCGCGGCGCGGAACGGGGCGGGTACCTGCGCTCAGGCCTCCTGCTCCTGGACCCGGCAATTGAAGTTCGTCGCCGAGCCTCTTTGCAGGCGATCGGTCGAGCCGGAGTGGAAATTGAAGCTGACCTCCTTCCAGGTCAGCGAGATCTCCTCCTTGAGGGTGGAGGCCTTGCCGCTGCCCGACATGGTCAGGTTGACGCTCTTGATCACCCCTTCCCAGAGCTCGATGGTCAGCATCGGCAGCGCGTGGGCGCCGCTGTCGGTGTGCTGATGCTGGTTGACGGTGATCTTTGCGGAGTCGAACTCGAACTGCTGCGCGGCGTATCGCGCCAGGTTGGCCGAGGACCGGTCGAAGAGCTTGGTGATCTTGAGTTCGGTGGGCTGTACCCGCGTCGACAGCTTGGTCTGCCCCTGCTTGGGTGAGGTGGCCTTGACCTTGAGGTCGAACTTGAAGGCATCGACCTCGATCTGGTCCTCATAGTCCTGGATCGTGGACTCGCCGAGGATCCGGTTGCCGGAGATGCGCAGGTCAAGGAAGATCTGGGTCTGTGAAGTGGCCATGGATTCCGCCTCGGAGCAAGCGCCGCCCGACAGCAGCACCATTCAACGACACGGGCCGCCACCCGACGGCGGCGGCCCGCTGGATCCCGATGCAAGTGCGCAGGCGCCGCCAGGCGCCTGTGCCGCAGGGTCAGAAGGCGGGCTTCAGGCCGCTGTCGTCGATCTTCATCTTCGAGATGTCCCAGCCGAGCTCGATCGCGGCGTCCAGGCCGCCGGTGTTCTTCTGCGGCTTGTAGCCGGTGGCCATGGTCTTGCACACGAACTCGATGTCCTGCGTGACGCCGCCGTCCTCGCCGCCCTTGTTGTCGACCTTGGTGATGAACACGTCCTGGAAGGTCATCGCAAAGTAGACCTCGCCCTTGCCGTCCTCGGCGCCGGTCTGCTTGAGCATGACCAGGTAGACCTTGGTGAAGCTGGTGCCCTGGATGAGCTTCTTCATGATGACAGGCGAGGCCTTGTCGAAAGGCTTGGACACCGAGATCGCCTCAGGGACCGGCTTGCCGACCGCCGCACCGCTGCCCTTGAGGAAGCTGGTGTCGGCGCTGGCCGTGAACGACCAGTCGTTGATCTCGTTCCAGCCCGAAGAACCCGGGTGCGACTCGTGGGTCGACTCGCCCTCGGTGACCCCTTCGAACTTGATGAATGCATTACCCGGCATGACAGTGACTCCTACAGTATTGGCCGGACGCTAGGGCCGGCAGGTTGACAGACAGACGTACAGACAGACAGACAGACTTCGAGTTCGAAGGGGGCTCAGTCCCTTCAGCCTTTTTCGGATGGCAGCTTGGACACCAGCCGGAGCGAAACGGTCAAGCCTTCGAGCTGATAGTGCGGCTTGAGGAAGAACTTGGACGAGTAGTAGCCCGGCGCGCCTTCGACCTCCTCGACCACCACCTCGGCCGCCGACAAGGGCCGCTGGGCCTTGGTGGCTTCGGAAGAGTTCGCCGGGTCGCCGTCGACGTAGTTGTTGATCCACTTGTTGAGCCAGCGCTCCATGTCGTCGCGCGACTTGAACGAGCCCACCTTGTCGCGCACCATGCACTTGAGGTAGTGCGCGAAGCGGTTGCAGGCAAACAGGTAGGGCAGGCGTGCCGCCAGGGCCGCATTGGCCGTCGCATCGGGGTCGTCGTACTCGAAAGGCTTCTGCAGCGACTGGCCGCCGATGAAGGCCGCGAAGTCGGAGTTCTTGCGATGGATCATCGCCAGGAAGCCGTTCTTGGACAGCTCCGCCTCGCGGCGGTCGGAAATCGCGATCTCGGTCGGGCACTTCATGTCCACCCCGCCGTCGTCGGTGGGGAAGGTGTGGGAAGGCAGGTTCTCGACCGCGCCGCCGGACTCGATGCCACGGATGCGCGAGCACCAGCCGTACAGCTTGAACGAGCGGTTGATGTTGGTCGCCATCGCGTAGGCGGCGTTGCACCAGGCGTACTTGTCGTGCTCGGCACCGACCGTGTCTTCCTCGAAATTGAACTCGTCGACAGGGCTGGTCTTGGGGCCGTAGGGCAGGCGGCCCAGGAAGCGCGGCATGCAAAGCGCCAGGTAGCGTGCATCGTCGGATTCGCGCAGCGAGCGCCAGGCGGCGTACTCGGGCGTGGTGAAGATCTTGGTCAGGTCGCGCGGGTTGGCCAGCTCCTGCCAGGAGTCCATCTGCATCACGGTCGGCGCTGCGCCGGTGATGAAGGGGGCGTGCGCCGAGGCGGCGATCTTGGACATCTCGCCCAGCAGTTCGACATCCGGCGGCGAGTGGTCGAAGTGATAGTCGCCGACGATGGCGCCGAAGGGCTCGCCTCCGAACTGACCATACTCTTCCTCGTAGAGCTTCTTGAACAGCGGCGACTGGTCCCAGGCCGTGCCCTTGTAGCGCTTGAGCGTCTTGCCCAGGTCCTGCTTGGAGATCGACATCACCCGGATCTTGAGCTGCTCGTCGGTCTCGGTGTTGTTGACCATGTAGTGCAGGCCACGCCAGGCCGACTCGAGCTTCTGGTAGTCGGCATGGTGCATGATCAGGTTGATCTGCTCCGACATCTTGCGGTCGATGGCGGCAATCATCGCCTCGATCGAGGCCACCGTGTCGTTGCTGATCAGCTTGGTGTTGGCCAGCGCCTGCTGCGCCAGCGTCAGCACCGCGGTCTCGACGGCGCTGCGCGCATCGTCGGACTTGGGCTTGAACTCACGCGACAGCAGTGCGGAAAATTCGTTGCCTTCGACGGTGACACCGGCGAACGCGGTGCCGGCAGATTGTTGCGATTCGGCCATGGGGTAGTGCTCCGCTCTTGTCCTTTGGGTCGGCGAGTTCCTGATCAGGCGTTGCCGTCGGCCTTGGGGGCCGCCGACAGCGACTGCAGCAGCGACGGGTCGTGCAGCACCTTGGCGATCAGCTCCTCGGCGCCACCCTTGCCATCCATGTAGGTCACCAGATTGGCCAGCTGCTGGCGGGCCTCGAGCAGCTTGTTGAGGCCCTCGACCTTGCGCGCCACGGCGGCCGGGGAGAAGTCCTCCATGTTCTCGAAGCTCAGGTCGACTGCCAGGTTGCCCTCGCCGGTCAGCGTGTTGGGCACCATGAAGGCCACACGCGGCTTCATGGCCTTCATGCGGACGTCGAAGTTGTCGACGTCGAACTCCAGGAACTTGCGGTCGGCCACCGGGGGCAGCGGCTCCTCGGGCTTGCCGGCCAGATCGGCCATCACGCCCATCACGAATGGCAACTGGACCTTCTTCTCGGCGCCGTAGAGCTCGACGTCGTACTCGATCTGGACCCGCGGCGCCCGGTTGCGGGCAATGAACTTCTGGCTGCTTCCCATTCGGTTCTCCGAAACTTCGATTCCTGAAGGGTGGCCGGCGCTGCGTAGGATGCAGCTCGCCGACCTCGTCGGCTGTCACGCAACTGGGACGTTAAGCTGACCGAGTGAGGCGAAGCATAGGGTCTACCCGAGTCGCCGGCCCGGCATCCGGTCACAGTCGCACCGTGCATATGCACAGTCGGGCCGCGGCTACCCAATCGGTGCCAGGACGGACGCCAAAACCCGGTTCACGGCAGGCCCGAGCTGCGCAAGAATTCACGAATCAAAGATCCGCTGCCCCTCGCCATGCGCCGCACCTTCGACATCGGGTTCTTCACCGCCGGCTTGCTGCTGCTGTTCGCCAGCTTTGTCGCCACTGCGGCGCCGTCCAAGGTGACCGCCGGCGCCTATGTCAACCGCGTGCTCGACGTGAATTTCAAGGAGAGCCGCTACAGCGCGGACATCTACATCTGGTTCCGCTGGAAGGCCGAGGGTGAGCTCGCCGACTACAAGCCGCTGGAGACCATGGAGCTGATGAACGGCAAGGTCGAGAGCGTCACCGGCGTGGTCGAGAAGAAGATCGGCGACGTGAACTATGCCCAGGCCCGGGTGTCGGCGACCGTCTTCCACAACTTCGAGCTCGCCAACTTCCCGTTCGACAGCCACCGCATCCATGTCGACATCGAGGACAGCGCGCACCCCGCCGACCGGCTGGTCTTCGTCCCCGACACGACCAACTCGAGGCTGGGCGACGAGATCGGCCTGGCGGGCTGGAAGCTGCTGGACTATGCGGTGAACTCGGAGCAGAAGACCTACCGCACCAATTACGGCGACATCTCGCTGCCCACCGACGCGCGCTCGGACTATTCGCGGCTGACGATTGCCATGAGCATGAAGCGCGACGGCCATGGCGCCGCGATCAAGCTGCTGAGCACGGTGCTGGCGGCCACGCTGGTGGCCTTCGTCGCCTTCGGCATCAAGCCGACCGAGGTCGACCCCCGTTTCGGGCTCGGCGTCGGCGCGCTGTTCGCCGTCGCGGCCAGCGCCTTCGTCGTTTCGTCGGCCGTGCCCGACTCGTCGCTGCTGACCGCCGCCGACCGCATGCACATGCTGTCGATGGCCTTCATCTTCGCCTCACTGGTGCAATCGGCGTTCTGCCTCAAATGGGACCTGGAGGAAAAGGACGCGCAGTCCAAGCGGCTCGACCGCATCTGCCTGGTGGCCTTCCCGGCCGCCTTCCTGCTGGCCGCGCTGTGGACGGTTCGCGGCGCCCTGCCCTGAGCGGCGCTGTCGACGAACTCAGGCCGCCTGGCCTTCGACCGCCCAGGTCGGCGTCACCCCGTCCTGGGCCAGCACGCCGGCCAGCCAGGGCATGCTCGCGCGCAGCGACGCGGCCAGCGTGTGCGGGGGGTTGAAGACGAACACGCTGCTGCCCAGCATGCCGAAGCCCTGATCGTCCCCGCGGGCCACGGCCAGCCGCGCCTGCAGCCAACCCTTGGACCCTGCGCTGCCGGCCGCCTGCTCGGCCGTGGCGCGCAGGCGCTGCGGCAGCCGCACGGCGTCGACCCTCTGCAGCAGCGGTACCCAGATCATGACCACCGCCCCGGGCATGCGTGTCAGCGCCTCGCGCGCAGCGCCCAGGGTGCGCGTGTAGTCGGTCTTGATCTCGTAGCTGGGGTCGATCAGCAGCAGGGCGCGCCGCGTCGGCGAAGGCAGCAGCGAAGGCAGCGCGGCAAAGCCGTCTGCAGGCTCGACCCGGCACTGCGCCCGGCCGCGCATGGCGCGCGCCAGGAGTCGGTGGTCGGACGGATGCAACTCGAACAGACGCAACTCGTCCTGAGGTCTGAGCAGCCCGGCGGCGATCGCCGGAGAGCCCGGATAGCGACGCAGCGGGCCCTGGCCATTGAACACCTGCACCTGGGCCAGGTAGTCGGCCACCAGCGCCGGCGGGTCGTCACGCCCCCACAGCCGCGCGATGCCCAGTGCGTGCTCGCGACGTTGCGCTGCCCGCGCGCCGCTCAGCGAGTAGCCGCCGGCCCCGGCATGCGTGTCGATGCAGCGGAAGCCCTTCTCCTTCTGCCCCAGGTAGCGCAACAGTGCCGTCAGCACCAGGTGCTTGAGCACATCGGCGTGGTTGCCGGCATGGAAGGCGTGTCGGTAGGCGAGCATGGCCGCACTGTGCCATGCCTTCGCAGGCGCCCGGGTGGCGGCTGCGGGGGCCCTGCCGGCAGCACATCGGCACCGCCTCAGGCGCGTGCGCGAGCGCGGAACAGCTCCGCCACTGACACCTCCCGAGGGCCTGGCTTGCAGGTCAGCGTGTCGCCGGCGCCCAGCGTGCCGGGCTGCAGCACCGCGAAGTAGGCCCCGCACCAGCCCGACTGCACCATCAGCCGGACGGCTTGCGCAAAGCCCATCGCGGCACCGAACTTGAAGCAGGGCAGGCGTGGCTCGCTGACCACCAGCGTGCAGTCGGGCCCCACGTACTGATCACCCACCCACAGCCCCGACTCCTGCACGCCTTCGACCGTCAGGTTCTCACCCAGCGCGCCGTGGATCAGGGCATCGTCGGCAGCCGCGACCCGGGCCTGCGCGCGCACGGTGCGCCAGAACGCATAGTGCTGCAGCGGATAGGCATAGACCGCCTTCGACAGCCCGCCATGCACGCTCGGGTCGGCCTGCTCATCGCCTGCCAGCCCCGTGACCCCGACGGCCAGCCGGGTCCCGACCGGTCGCTTGGCGATGGCCGACATGACCCGGCGGCCATCGATCGTCCAGACCTGGGCTCTCCCGATGTTGAGGCTGACGATCTTCATGGCATGCGAGGTGGGTGAAATCTGCGCGTCGTGCATCAGGTTATTCTGATTTTGCATGACCCCCTCACCGGTGGCGATGACCTCCCGATGACAACAGGCTCAGAATGACTGCCCCGCTGCCCGCCACACGCGCTCCGGGACCCGCGGCCGCCGACCGCCAGCACCTTGTGCGTCGTCTCGGCTGGCGGAGCTGACACGGCATTCGGCCAGCGCCTCCCTGCCAGGGGCGCTCGCCGAATCCCGTTTCAACCCTTCGCCTTGATTGGAGTCCCGATGAACCGTCCCTTGATGGAAGGCTTGCCCCTGAACGCGCCGGCCGGCATGCAGCACCACCGGCTGGCGGCCTGGGTGGCCGAAGTGGCCGCCTTGACGGAGCCCGCAGACGTGGTCTGGTGTGACGGCAGCCAGGACGAGTACGAGCGGCTGTGTGCCCGCCTGGTCGAGGCCGGCACGCTCAGGCGGCTCGACCCGGTCAAGCGGCCGAACAGCTACCTGGCCTTGTCCGACCCGAGCGATGTCGCGCGCGTCGAGGACCGCACCTTCATCTGTTGCGAGACCCGGGAAGACGCCGGCCCGACCAACAACTGGATGGCACCGTCCGAGATGCGCGAGAAGCTGCAGACCGGCCCGCAGGCGCTGTTCCGCGGCGCCATGCGGGGCCGCACGATGTACGTGGTGCCGTTCTCGATGGGACCGGTCGGCTCGCACATCTCGCACATCGGCGTCGAGCTCACCGACAGCCCCTACGTGGTGGTCAGCATGCGGGTGATGACGCGCATGGGCAGCGCCGCGCTGCAGGTGCTGGGTCGCGACGGCGAGTTCGTGCCTTGCGTGCACAGCGTGGGCGCACCGCTGGCCGCCGGCCAGCAGGACCTGCCCTGGCCCTGCAACCGCACGAAGTACATCGTCCACTACCCCGAGACGCGGGAGATCTGGAGCTACGGCTCGGGTTACGGCGGCAACGCCCTGCTGGGCAAGAAGTGCTTCGCGCTGCGCATCGCCTCGACGATGGCGCGCGACCAGGGCTGGCTGGCCGAGCACATGCTGATCCTCGGCGTGACCACGCCTCAGGGTCGCAAGTACCACATCGCGGCAGCCTTCCCCAGTGCCTGTGGCAAGACCAACTTCTCGATGCTGGTGCCGCCGGCCGGCTATGAGGGCTGGAAGGTCACGACCATCGGCGACGACATCGCCTGGATCAAGCCCGGCCCCGACGGGCGCATGTACGCCATCAACCCGGAGGCGGGCTATTTCGGCGTCGCGCCGGGCACCAACCGCAAGACCAACCCCAACTGCCTGGACTCGCTGGGCCGCGACGCGATCTTCACCAACGTCGCGCTGACCGACGACGGCGACGTCTGGTGGGAGGGTCTGACCGAAGAGCCGCCGGCGCACCTGATCGACTGGCAGGGCAAGGACTGGACGCCGGAGCTGGCGCGCCAGACCGGCGCCAAGGCCGCGCACCCGAACTCGCGGTTCACCATCGCCGCCACCTGCAACCCGGTGCTCGACGCCGAGTGGGACAGCGCCGAGGGCGTGCCCATCGACGCCTTCCTGTTCGGCGGCCGGCGCTCGACGACGGTGCCGCTGGTCACCGAGGCGCGCGACTGGGTGGAGGGCGTCTACATGGCCGCCACCATGGGCAGCGAGACGACGGCGGCACAGGCCGGCTCGGTCGGCATCGTGCGGCGCGACCCGTTCGCGATGCTGCCTTTCGCCGGCTACAACATGGCCGACTACATCCGCCACTGGATCGAGCTGGGTGGCAGGCTCGGGGCGGCCGGCGGCAAGCTGCCCCGCATCTACTGCGTCAACTGGTTCCGCAAGGGCGACGACGGCCGCTTCGTGTGGCCCGGCTATGGCGAGAACATGCGCGTGCTCGAGTGGGTGGTGGGCCGCATCGAAGGCCGCGCCGGCGGGCAGGACAATGCCTTCGGCGTCAGCCCCCGCCATGCCGACCTGCGCTGGGACGGCCTGGCCTTCGGCGAGAAGCAGTTCGACCAGGTCATCGGCATCGACAAGTCGCACTGGACCCAGGAGCTGACCCTGCACCGCGAGCTCTTCGAGCAGCTGGCCCACCGCTTGCCACCCGAGTTGCCGCAGACCCTGGCGTCGATCGAACGGCGGCTGGCGGCCTGAGGCACTTTGCCGGGTGCGGGCACCCCGCCCGCGACGGCGTGCCCGACCAGGACCTGCCGGCTTGAAGCTGCAGCTGCTTTCCGACCTCCACCTGGAGAGCGAGGCCTTCGACCCGCTGCCCGCACCGGGCGCGGACCTGCTCGTGCTGGCCGGGGACATCGACGCCGGCTGGCACCACCTCGAGCGCTTCGCCGGCTGGCCGGTGCCGGTGCTGTTCGTGGCCGGCAACCATGAGTTCGACGGCCGTGACCTCGACCTCGCCTGGCCGGCGCTGGCCCGGCACTGCGAGGCCCTGGGCCTGCGACTGCTGCAGCGCCAGTCCCAGGTGCTTTGCGACGCCCAGGGCCTGCGGGTGCGATTCCTCGGTGCCACACGCTGGAGCGACTTCGACCTCTTCGGTGCCGCGGGCCGGGAACGCGCGATGCGTGCGGCCGGCTACTTCATGCGGCTGATGGCGGCCCGCCAGGGGGGACAGCCCTTCGATGCGGCCGCCGTTCGCCACGAGGGGCTGGCCTGCCGGCAGTGGCTGCAGTCGCAGCTGCCGCGCCGCGGCGACTGGGACGCCACCGTGGTGGTGACGCACTTCGCCCCCAGCCTGCGCAGCGCCGACCCCCGTTTCGGAGGCCAGAGCGGCACGGCCAGCTTCTGCAATGCCGACGACGACCTGCTGCAGCTGGCCGACCTCTGGCTGCACGGCCACCTGCACTGCCGGCACGACTACCTGGTCCAGCGCCCCGGTCGGCGCCCCTGCCGCGTGGTCTGCCAGGCGCGAGGTCTGGCCGACAAGGGCGAGGACCTGGGGTACGACCCGATGCGGCTCATCGAAGTGCCGCCCCCCGGCCGCGCGCACGCGGCGGCCTGACCTGCAGTTGACCTGACACGCGCCGGGCCACGCCGGGGCCGTGACACACTCGTGCACGGGCCGGGCCTGACAGGCTTGCCCACGGCCCCTGAACCCGACTCCTGGAGGCAATGCCCATGAAGATCCTGGTCGCCGTCGACGGCAGCCCGTTCACCAAGCGCATGCTGGCCTACCTGGCCGCCCACGACGAATGGCTGGGGCCCTCCCAGCAGTACCTGGTGATGCACTCCGTCGCGCCGGTGTCGTCCAACGCGGCGGCCATGATAGACAAGGCGCTGCTGCAGCAGTACTACGAGGAGAGCAGCGAAAAGGTCTTCAAGCCTATCCGGAAGTTCTTCGACAAGCAGGGCCTCAAGGCCGAGTTCCTGACCAAGGTCGGCCACGCACACGAGGTCATCGCCGCCACGGCGGAGAAAGGCGGGTACGACCTGCTGGTGATGGGCTCGCATGGCCATGGCTCGCTGGTCAACCTGGTCATGGGCTCGGTCGCCACCAAGGTCATCGCGCGCTGTTCGACGCCGGTGCTGCTGATCCGCTGATGCCCTTCAGGAAGGTGGCCAGCACGAGTGCGACGATGCGCTCGTCGTCGTACTGGCCCCCCGCCTTCAGGAAACCCGGCACCGGGTCGCAGGCGCGCGCGAACAAGGTGTAGAGCACCACTTCAGGCGGCAGCGTGGCGTCGATCTCGCCGGCCTGCTGCCCCTGCACGATCCACTCGCCGAGGCGGTCCGACACCTTCATCAGCAGCTCGATGTAGTCCTTGTCCGCCAGCAGCACGGCCCGCAGGCTCGAGTTCTGCGATGGCAGCGACGGCATCTCGCCGGCCAGCTGGCGCTCTATCGCCCAGCGCGTCACCGCGGCCAGCCGCTCAAGCGGCGGGCGCTGGGCTCGCGCGGCTTCGGCGTCGATCACGCCGAGCGTCTGGCGCAGCACACGCACCATGGCCGCGGCGGCCAGCGCCTCCTTGGAGGGGAAATGCCGGTACAGGCTGGCCTTGGCAATGCCGACCTCGGCGGCCACCTCGTCGACCGTCATCAGGTCGTAGCCCTTGTCCGACAGCAGCCGGTTGACGGCCGCGATGATCGCGTCCTCACGAACGCGCAGCACCTGCTCGCGAAGACTCACCTTGGCCATCGCCCATTCTAGGAGGGCGGGCGCGGTCGGATGTGCCTGCGGGTGATCGCGCCGGCAAGGCGGCCGGCGTTCAGGCCGGACGGCGGCGACGCCAGCGCAGTCGCTGCATCCATCCGGCCTGCCCGGCGGCCCCTGGCGGGGCCGGCGCCGGCGCCGGTGGCTGGTCGAGCGTGACTTCCATGCCGAACGCGGTGCCGAGGTCGGCCGGGTCGAGCGCGCCGGTGTGATGAAGCCCGCGGCCGAGGCCGAACAGACGCTTGGGCGACAGGCGATCATTCATGCGGGCCAGTGTGCCGGTCGCCTGGGCAGCTCATGCGTCGAACAACGGGACCGCCGTGGCCCATTTCACGCCCGCCGGGGGCCGAGGCCGGCGGCTGTGGCTGGCCTGCATCATCCCTAGAATCGCCTCCCCCCCCGACGACCGGGCCGGCCGAACCCGCGAATGCCCAGCTCCCCGCCCTACGCCGCCATCGACTTCGGCACCTCCAACTCGGCCGTCATGGTCGGCGATCGGCAGGGCCATTGCGCCCTGGTCGAACTGGAAGCGGGTTTCGAGACCATGCCGACCGCCGTGTTCTACCTGGCCGACGCGCCGGAGGATCAGGGCGGGCTGCCGCGACGCTATGGCCGCGCTGCCGTGGCGGCCTACGTCGAAGGCCAGGAGGGCCGGCTGATGCGGTCGATGAAGAGCATCCTCGGGTCGACCCTGGTCGAGCAGACCACCGATGTCGGCGGCGGCCGCCAGGTGCGCTACCGCGACGTCGTGACCGGCTACCTGCGGCACCTGCGGCGGCTGGCCGAGGCGCGCGCCGGCGTGCCGGTGCGACGCGCCGTGCTCGGCCGGCCGGTGCACTTCGTCGACGACGATGCGGCGCGCGACGCGCGTGCGCAGTCGGTGCTGCAGGCCTGTGCCGGCCAGGCCGGCTTCGAGGAAGTCCACTTCCAGTACGAGCCGATTGCCGCGGCGCTGGACCATGAGCAGCGCATCGTGCACGAGCAGCTGCTGCTGGTGGCCGACATCGGCGGCGGCACCTCGGACTTCTCGCTGCTGCGGGTCGGTCCCATGCGCGGCCAGCGGCTCGACCGCCGCGCCGACATCCTGGCCAACCACGGCGTGCACGTGGCCGGCACCGACTTCGACCGCCGCATCGAGCTCGGCATGATCCTGCCGCTGGCCGGCTTCGGTGCCCGCGGCCCGGCGCGGCCGGGCGCCGAGGCGCGGGAGGTCCCGACCTCGGTCTATCACGACCTGGCGACCTGGCACCTGATCAACACCGTCTACGCGCCGGCCAGGGTGGCCGAGTGGCGCGCCATGAAGGGCTGGTTCGCCGAGCCCTTGCAGCACACCCGCCTGATGCGCGTGCTCGACGAACGGCTGGGTCATGCGTTGGCCGCCACCGCCGAGCAAGCCAAGATCGACGTCGCGACGACCGGCAGCGCGCGCGCCGAGCTGTCGGCCCTGGAGCCCGGCCTGCAGGCCCACCTGGCGTCACCCCGGGCGGCAGCGCTGCTGGCCGACGACCGCGCCCGCATCGTCGACGCGGCGCTCGCCACGGTGCGCCTGGCCGGCGTCGCACCGCAGGCGGTGGAGGCGCTCTACTTCACCGGCGGCTCGACCGGGCTCAGCTCGCTGGTCGAGGCGATCGGCGCGCTGTTTCCGCGCGCCCTCAGCGTGCGCGGCGAGCGTTTCGCGAGCGTGGCGCGCGGCCTGGGCGTGCACGCGCAGCGGGTGTTCGCCGCGGCCGGCTGACATCGGCCATCAGCATCAGCGCGCGCACCAGGTCCTGCACCGCCTCGGCCAGGTCGGCCGGTGGCTCCAGGGTCTCGATGACGGCCTTCAGCGCCTCGGCGTCCTCGAGGTCGTCGGGGTCGAAGTGCAGGTACAGCAAGGCCAGGGGCTCGACCAGCTGCGGGTCGTCGATGGCCAGCAGCGCCGGAAAGGCGTCCATCGCGCCCGCGAAGCCGGCCACCCAGGGCAGCACGGCCTCGGCCACGGTCGACGACTCGTCGAGCGCAAACACCCAGGGGTCGAACCAGTCCCGGCGCGCGATCGCGCTCGCCAGTTCGGCGTGACGGCGACGCACCAGGTCGAGCAGCTGCGTGAGCTCGTGCCCGGCAGGCGCCGGCCTGCCGTCGACATCGAGCACGCGCGGCCACCAGGACGCTTCGGCGACGTCCTGTGGCTGCAGCAGCACACCGCACAGGTAGCCGTCCAGCGCCGAGACGTCCAGCGGCTCCAGCGGCGGCGGCAGGGCGTCGAGCTGCTGCTGCAGGGCGTCGATGTCGCTGTCGTCCAGCGGGGCCGTCGGGGGGTCGCTTGCCATGGCGGCATTGTCGCCGCCCGCGCCAGCCTTGGCCCGGACGTCCCGCCTTACAGGCCGCGCACCAGGGACACCGCGTCCTCGACGCGATCGATGGTGTGCACCTGCAGGCCCTCGATCGCCTTGCGCGGTGCGTTGGCGCGCGGCACCAGGGCGATCGAAAAACCCAGCTTGGCGGCTTCGCGCAGCCGCTCCTGGCCGCGCGGCGCCGGCCGCACCTCGCCGGCCAGGCCGACCTCGCCGAAGGCCAGAAAGCCCTTGGGCAGGGCCTGGCCGCGCAGGCTGCCCTGGATCGCCAGCAGCACCGCCAGGTCGGCCGCCGGCTCGCCGATGCGCACGCCGCCGACGGCGTTGACGAACACGTCCTGGTCCAGGCAGGCGATGCCGGCGTGGCGGTGCAGCACCGCCAGCAGCATCGCCAGCCGGTCACGGTCCAGACCCACCGACAGCCGGCGCGGGCTCGGCCCGCCGCTGTCGACCAGGGCCTGGATCTCGACCAGCAGCGGCCGCGTGCCCTCCAGCGTGACCAGCACGCAGCTGCCGGGCACCGGCAGCGCATGCGTGGACAGGAAGATCGCGCTCGGGTTGCTGACCCCCTTGAGCCCGCGCTCGGTCATCGCGAAGACGCCGATCTCGTTGACCGCGCCAAAGCGGTTCTTGATCGCCCGCACCAGGCGAAAGCTCGAGTGCGTGTCGCCCTCGAAGTACAGCACGGTGTCGACGATGTGTTCCAGCACGCGCGGCCCGGCCAGCGCGCCTTCCTTGGTCACATGGCCGACCAGCACGACCGCGCAGCCGCTGGCCTTGGCCACCCGGGTCAGCTGGGCTGCACATTCCCGCACCTGCGCCACCGAACCGGGGGCCGAGGTCAGCTGCTCGGAGTACAGCGTCTGGATCGAGTCGATGATGCACAGCGCCGGCTGCTCGGTGCCCAGCGTGGCCAGGATGCGCTCGAGCTGGATCTCCGCCAGCACGCGCACGCCCTGCCCGGCCAGCCCGAGGCGGCGCGCGCGCAAGGCCACCTGCGCCGCGCTCTCCTCGCCGGTCACGTAGAGCACCTTGACCCGGCTCGACAGGGTCTCGGCCGCCTGCAGCAGCAGCGTGCTCTTGCCGATGCCGGGGTCACCGCCGATCAGCACCACCCCGCCGGCCACGATGCCACCACCGAGCACGCGGTCGAGCTCGTCCTGGCCGGTCGGGTCACGTTCGACTTCGGCCGCCTCGATGTCCGCCAGCGTGGCCACGGGCTGGCTCCTGGCCAGCGCCTGGAAGCGGTTCGCGCGTGCAGCCGACGGCTCCGCCAGCCCTTCTTCCAGGGTGTTCCAGGCCCCGCAGTGCGGACACTTGCCCAGCCACTTGGGGTTGGCGCCACCGCACTCGCGGCAGGTGTAGATCGTCTTGGCCACGTGCCATCGTACGCGGGTGGGCCGGGCACAATCCCGCCATGCCCGACCGCAGCGACCCGCCTCCCGCCCTGTACCAGTCGACCCTGCACTCGCTGCCCCTGCTGGCGCGCGGCAAGGTGCGCGACAACTATGCCGTCGGCCGCGACCGGCTGCTGATGGTGGCCAGCGACCGCCTGTCGGCCTTCGACGTCGTGATGGGCGAGCCGATCCCCGGCAAGGGCGCGATCCTGACCCGCATGGCCTTGTTCTGGTTCGAGCGGCTGCGCGGCATCGTGCCCCACCACCTGACCGGCGAGGCACCGGAATCGGTGGTCGCCGCCGACGAGGTGGCCCAGGTGCAGGGCCGGTCGATGCTGGTGCGCCGGTTGCGCCCGCTTCCGGTGGAAGCGGTGGTGCGCGGCTACCTGGCCGGGTCGGGCTGGAAGGAGTACCAGGAGCGCGGCGCCGTCTGCGGCGTGCCGCTGCCTGCCGGCCTGCGGCTGGCCAGCCGCCTGCCGCAGCCCATCTTCACGCCGGCGACCAAGGCCGAGGCCGGGGCCCACGACGAGAACATCGACTTCGACCACATGGCCGCACGGGTGGGCCCGGCCCTGGCCGCCCAGGTGCGCGAGGTGTCGCTGCGCCTGTACGAAGCGGCGTCCGCCCACGCGCTGGCACGCGGCATCGTGATCGCCGACACCAAGTTCGAATTCGGGCTCGACGAGGCCGGCACGCTGACCCTGATGGACGAGGTGCTGACCCCTGACTCGTCGCGCTTCTGGCCAGCCGACCAGTGGGGCGAAGGCGTCAGCCCGCCAAGCTACGACAAGCAGTTCCTGCGCGACTGGCTGGAGCAGGTCCGGGTGGACGGACAGCCCTGGAACAAGCGCGCGCCGGCACCGCCGCTGCCTGCGCAGGTCATCGCCGCCACCGTCGAGCGCTACCGGGCGGCGGAGGCGGCGCTGCTGGGTTGACGCCCTGCGAGCCTGCGTCAGGGGTCCGCGGCAGCGACCGAGCCCGCATCCGCCGACGGCCCGGCACCGGGCCTGCCCTGCCACTCGACCCCGCGGCAGGCGACCGTGGCAAGGTAGGGCAGCGACTGGATGGCCAGGATCGCGATCCAGCCCAGGCGGCCATCGTCGCCCGGGCCCGGGTCGAGCAGCCGGCCCAGCAACAGCAGGCCGATGCAGAACATCAGGCTGGCCAGCAAGGCCAGTTCCTCCTCGATGCCACGTGCGAACGGCGGGCCCTTGTAAGCCGTTGACTCGGTTGCACCGGCACCCGCCGCCGCAAGGGCGCCGACGGACCGCGCGCGGTCAGGCGCGTGGCCGGGGCCCGCCTTGCGGGTGACCTCGAAGACCGCCGGCCCGCCCCGCAGGCCGCGCAGCACGCCGCGGGCGATGCGGTGGGACAGCGCCATGCCGGCGACCGCGGCGCCCAGCCTGTCGAGCGGCCCGCAGGGCACGCAGCGCGCGTACAGCAAGGGGCCGAGCAGCAGCCGCGACGCGCCAAACACGACCAGCGGCGCGAGAAAGGGCCACAGTGGTGGCTCGACGCTGCGGGGCAGGTAGACCATGCCCAGCGTGAAGGCCACCATCACCAGGGTGAACAGCAGGTGCAGGGCGTCGCCCAGCCAGGGCAGCCAGCCGGCGATGAAGTGGTAGCGCTGCGCCGCGCTCAGGCCCGAGCGGCCGGACAGCGCGCCGGCATGCTGGCGCAGGATCTGCATCGCGCCCAGCGCCCAGCGCCGGCGCTGGCGTGCGTAGGCCGTGAAGTCCGCCGGCAGCAGCCCGCGGCCCAGCACGCGGTCGACGTAGACGGCGCGCCAGCCGCCCTGCAGCATGCGCAGGCCGAGCTCGGTGTCTTCGCAGACGCAGGCTTCGCTCCAGCGCAGCGGTCGCAGCGCGCTGGCGCGCACCAATGTCATGGTGCCGTGCTGGATGATGGCGTTGCGCGCATTGCGGTGGTGCATGCCGATGCGGAAGAAGCCCTCGGTCTCCCAGTTCATCATGCGGTCGATGCGGCGGGTGTGCCAGTCGCGATGCGCCTGCGGGGCCTGCACCACGCCGACGGTCGGGTCGCCGAGGGGGGCCTGCAGGGCGCGCAGCCAGCCCGCATCGACCATGTAGTCGGCATCGACGACGGCGACCCACTGCGCCTGCGCCTTGGTGAGCGCCAGCGCCTGGTTCAGTGCACCGGCCTTGAAGCCGGGCAGGCTGGCGAACTGCACGAAGCGCAGTCTGCGGTCCGGGTGGGACAACATCGCGTCGGCCAGCGCCCGGCGGGCCTGCGGGTCGGCGGTGTTGTTGTCGACCACGATGACCTCGAACGCGGGCCAGTCCAGGGCCAGCAGCGACTCCACCGCCTGCCTGACCATCGCCACAGGCTCGTTGGCACAGGCCAGGTGGATGCTGACGAAGGGCGCCGCCTCGGCGGGCGGCCGGGGCGGGGCCACCGGCACGGCAGGCTCGGCCGCCACCGGGGGCCAGAATCTCTCGGCGAACTCGAACACCTGCGCCATCAGCGTGGCGGCGATGAACGACAGCGCGGCCAGCACCCAGGCCAGGCCCAGCAGGTCGACGGCCATGAGGTAGTGCGCGAGCGGGAAGGACAGCAGGACCACGCTGGCGCCCGCCACCAGTTGCGCCGCCGCGCACAGGGCCAGCCGTGCGCGCAGCCGCAGCTGCGGGGCCGCCAGCAGGAAAGGCAGCGCCAGGGCCAGGCCCAGCAGGCTGGCCGCCCAGGCCTTGTGGCGCCAGTAGGGGTCCCGCAGCAGCGGCCCGCTGAGCGCGAACTTCGGCGCGCGCCCGGCATCCCACAGGCCCCAGTAAGCGCCGGCCCGGCCTTCGCTGGCCACCTTCCAGGGTTGGTCGAAGGCTTCGATCAGGTAGTAGTCCAGGCCGCCCGCCTGCGCACGTTGCAGCAAGGTGCGCACGAACAGCGCCTGGTTCGCCGCGGAGGGTCGGGCGTCGCCCAGCGGCGCACCGTTGCTGGGCCAGCCGATCTCGGCCACCACCACCTCGCGCCCGGGGAAGCGGGCCTTGACCCTTTCGATCTGCGCCAGGCTGGACTCGACTGCCGTCGCGACGGACTCGCCCTCCCAGTAGGGCAGCACATGGATGGCGATGAAGTCCACGTGCTGGGCCAGTTGCGGTTGCGCCAGCCAGACGTGCCAGGGTTCGCCGGTGGACACCTGCACCCCGCTCGTGCGCAAGGCCCTGCGCGCCTGCTCCAGCGTGTGGATCAAGCGGTTGGGCGGCAGCCTGGCCTTGAGCTGCGTCTCGTTGCCGACGATCAGGCGCCGGATGTTCGAGTGCTCGCGGGCCTGGGCGACGGCGGCGGCCAGTTCGCGCTGATCGGCATCCACTTGTCCGCCCAGCCAGGCGCCGAGCATCAGCTCCAGCCCCGCCGCCTGTGCCTGTGCAGGCAATGCGGGCTGGTCGGCGGCCGAGTAGCTGCGAATCCGGCGCGTGTGCCGGGCCAGCAGGGCCAGGTCCCGGGCGACCTCTTCTGCGGGCGGACGCCGGCCTTCGAGCGGGCTGTGCCAGCGCCCCGACGCGTTGTAGGCCAGCCCGCCGATCGGCCCGTCGTGGTCGGGGGCCTGCGGCGGCCGGTGCGCCAGCTGCCAGGCCAGCAGGTTGGCCGCCGCGACGGCGCAGCCGATCGCCAGCGCCACCCACGCCGTGCGGGCCCGCCGGGCGAGGCGGATCAGTCCGGCCGTACAACGCATCAGGGCAGCACGGTGTCGGGACCGAGCCCGGTCAGCAGCAGGCTGGTCAGGTGATGCAGCCCGCCCAGCGGCAGACGTTCGGGCCACAGCCCCGGGGTGAACCCCTGGGCCTTGAAGCGCTCGAGCAGCGCCGGGTCGCGGCTCACGATGTGCACCGGGACATCCCAGCGAACCCCTTCGCCGGTGATGTTGGCCGTCGGCTGGTGGTCACCGATCAGCACGTAGACCGCCTCGCGCGGCTCGGGCTGTTCGAAGTGGCCGGCGAGCCAGCGATGGACGTAGTTGACGGCCGCGGCGTAATGGCCGCCCATCTGCGACCAGTCCACCGGCAGCGACAAGGCCTCCTGCAGCGCCGGCAAGTCGAAGGGCTCGCGGCCCGCCGCGCGGGCCCAGTCGGGCTGGTAGGGCGGGACCGGGCTGAAAGGGAAGTGCGAGCTGATGGTGGGAAAGAACAGCACCCGCGGCGGGCTGTCGGCCCGGCGCGGGAAACGCTGCTCGAAGCGTGCCAGCGCGACCTGGTCGGGGATCTTCCAGAAGGTGATGGGCGGCCCTTCGTAGCCCAGCGAGGGGCCGTCCAGGTAGTGGTCGAAGCCATAGTGCACATGCTCCGGCCAAGGCCAGGAAACGGCGTGGTACAGGCCGAAGGTCTGGTAGCCCGCCTGCCGGGCCAGGTGCAGCAGGGTCGGGCGCGCCGTCGTCAGCAGCAGGTCATGGCGCCGAGGGTCGGACAGGTCCACGCCGGAGAGCAGCGACAGGTGCGCCAGGTCGGAGGCGCCGCCGATGGTGGGCGAACGGAAGAAGCCCGACACCACCTGCCGGCCGCTGGCCGTGATCGACTGCTGCAAGGCCAGCCGCGACGCCTGCGTGGCACGGCTGATCTCGGGGTGGTCGTAGAGCACGGCGCCGAACGACTCCAGGAAGACGATGTTCAGGTCGCGACCGGCCAGGGTCGCCAGGGCCCGCGGGCCATGCGCGGCCAGTGCGTCCTCGACCGGCGTCACCGTGGGCAGCGCCTGCGCCAGCCGCCCGGGCGCCAGCGCATCGCGCAGCAGCGTGGCCTGCCGGAGGTAGCCCGGCAGCACGGCATTGGCGACGAAGCGGCCGGTGCCCGGCATCTGGGCCACATGCGCGGCCGCCAGCAAGGCGGCACCGAAGGCAAGGCCCCAGGCGGTCATCGAGCGCAAGGCCAGCGGCACCAGCCCGGTCAGCAGGGCCGCCAGGCAGAGCCGGAACAGCGCCAGCAGCAGCGCGAGCAACGCCGCCAGCGCCGCCAGCACCGCCAGCGACAGCCACCAGGGCTGCTGGCGCGCCGATACCCACAGGAACCGCGGCAGCTGCGGCAGGTCCCAGTACAGGCTGACCGGCCGTCCCAGCAGGCTGGGGACCGTGACGTCGGCATAACGACCGAGCACCAGGCTCAGCACCAGCACCGCCAGCCCCCACAGCGCGCCCGAGGACACCGCCCGCCTGCGCAGGGCGATCGCCAGCAGCAGCAGCCACAGGGCCACGAACTCCGGCGCCAGCCGGGCCTGCAGCGTGATTCCCGGCGTGGGCCACAGGGGTCCGAATCCGAGCGCGGCATTGAGCGTGAGCAGCGCCGCCAGCGCGGCCAGCGCCGACCGCCAGGCGGCCGCAGGGTGTGGGGCGGGTTGAACGGGAGGGGCGGGCGGGGCGGGCTCGGCGGGCATCGCGGCCATTGTCCGGCAGCCGGCCCGGCGAGGTCGGCCGGCCCCGGTGCGGCAGGGTCGCCGGGCAGCCCCGGGGTCAGCCCGGCCCCGGCTGCAGCGCCAGCGCCACCGCGTCGCCCAGGCTCATCGCCTCGCCGGCGCGCCACCAGGCATCGACCTGCGCCGCGGGCGCCAGGCGGCCGAGCAGGCGGCGCAGGCGCCGCAGTTCACGCTCGTCGGCGGGCTTCAGCGGCGCACAGTGTTCGACCCAGAAGCGCACGGCGAAGGCCATCAGCCGGGACGCCGGCTCGGCCTGACGCAGGTGCGCCAGCGGCCGCGGCAGGTTCCACAGGCCATAGGCCAGGCGCTGCGTCTCGAGGTCGCGCCAGCCGTGCAACAGGTAGCGGCGGAAGGCCACGGCGGCGTCGGGCCAGCGCCGCAAGCCGCACAGCGCGGACCCGCGCACGTTTTCGAGCTCGGCCGCCATGCGCTCGTTGCCGATCGCGCGCAGGTCCTGCTCGATGCGGTCGCACAGCGTGAGCGCCTGGCCATGGCGGCCGAGCCAGACCTCGGCGCAGATCAGGTTGTAGTCGGCCGTCAGCTCGGCATGGCGGTTGCCGATGCGCATGGCCAGTGCGCGCTCGGCGGCATACAGCCGCCGGGCGCGCCGCACCCGGCCCTCGCCGTGCGCGGCCACGGTGCCGCGCAGCGACAGCATCAACCGCCAGGTGTCCAGCCGGCCGGACGCCCGCGCCGCCTTCGTGCCCTGCTGCACCAGCGCCAGCGTGGCCGCAGTGTCGGCACGGCCATGCCAGCTCAGCAGCGCCTGCGCATGCAGCAGGTCGATCGCCGCCTGCGGCGCCTGTTGGCAGGCCTGCTCGGCCAGCCTGATCTGCTCGAAGGCCAGCTCCGACCCCTCCCGGTACAACGCCAGGCGCGCCAGCAAGGCATGCCCGCGGGCGCGCTGACCGGCGTCCACGGCGCGCGGCAGCAGGGCCGCCAGCACGGGCAACAGGGCGCGCGGCGGGTTCATGTCCAGCAGGCCGGGCTGCAGCGCGGCGACGGCCGCCACCGCGGCGTCGATGTCGTCGTCCTGCTCGGCCGTCTGCAGCAGCGCCAGCAGCTGCGGGCCCTCGCGGCGCAATGCGTGCATGGGCGGTGTCGCCGGCCAGCTCGCGGCCCAGCCGGCAAACCAGCGCCGCAAGCGGCGCCGCGCGGCCGCTGCGGCCGCCTCGTCCAGACGACCCGCTGCGTATTCGCGCAGCGGTGGACTCATCTGCAGACGGGCCTCGCCCTCTGCCGGCGCCTGCCGCAGCAGCGACTGCGAGGCCAGGCGGTCGATGCGCTCGGCCGCTGCCGCCGGCGGCAGCGCCACCACCGCGGCCGCCGCGTCGAGGCTGAAGCTGCCGACGAACACCGACAAGGCCGCCAGGCTGTCGCGGCACTCGGCATCGAGCAGCGCCCAGCTCCAGTCGATGACCGCCCGCATGGTCGCGTGGCGCACGCTGTCCCGCGAGGCCGGCCGTGCGGCCGCCAGTGGCCGGGCCAGCAGGTCCAGCCGGCCCGCCTCGGCGGACAGCATCTGCACCAGCTGCGTGGGCGGCAGCGTGCGCACGCGCGCCGCCGCCAGCTCGATGGCCAGCGGCAAGCCGTCGAGCTGGTTCACCAGCCGCGCCACCGCCGACTGGTTGGCCGCCGTCAGGTGGAACTCGCTTCGCACGGCGCGCGCGCGATCGACGAACAGCGCGACGGCCGGGTTCTGCGCCAGCTCGAGCAGGCCGGCATCGGGGCTCGGCAACGACAGCAGCGCCGGTTCGACCTCATGCGCGCCCGCCAGGGCCAGCGAGCGCCGCGAGGTGACCAGCACACGCAGCTCGGGCAGGGCCATCAGCCAGCGCTCGAGCTCGGCATCGGCGCCGGGGTCGAGCTGCTCGAAGTTGTCCAGCACCCACAACACCTGGCGCCCGGCCACCGCCTGGCTCACCAGCGCCAGCACATCCCCGCTGCGGCGCTGGCCCAGGGCGTCGAGCACCGCTTCGGTGAAGCCCTGCAGGTCGGTGGCCGCCGCCAGCGCCACGAACACCACCAGGTCGGGCCGCCAGCCCTTGGCGGGGGGCAGCTCTGCCCAGGCCTGCGCCAGCTCGACCGCGGTGCGCGTCTTGCCGGCGCCGCCGGGCCCGATCAGCACCAGCAGCCGGTGTCGCTCGAGTTCGGCCGCCAGACGCGACTGCGCGATGTCGTCGCCAAACCAGCGCGTCAGGTAGCGTGGCCACTGCCTGAGCACCGAGGCCACCGGTGCCACCGCCGGCCCGGGCCCGGCCGCGGCAGGCAGCGGCGGCGCCGGGGCCTCTTCCGGGCCGCCCGCCGACCGCCGCAGCAGCCGGTCGTGCTGGGCCTCCAGCCGCAGGCGCTCGTCGCCTATCCACTCGTCGTAGTAGCCGGGCAGCAGCTCGCCGGCGTAGAGCGCACGCGCATCCGCACTGGCGCCGCTGCGCAGCGCCTGCTCGAACGCCAGCGCGTCGCACCACAGGCTACCGGGCACCACGCGCAAGGCCCGCCGGTCGGCCTGCAACACCGGGCGCGGCGGACCTTCGGCGGGCTCGAGCACCGCCTTCAGGGTCGACAGCGCCTGGCGCAGCCGGTTGCGGCCCACGTCGAGCTCGACCCCCGGCCACAGCAGCTCGATCAGCTCCTCGCGGGCATGGTCACGCCCTGGCCAGAGCGCCAGGCGCGCCAGCAGCGCCGTGATCGCCCGGCTGGGCAGGCGCTTGAGCTGCGCCCGTTCATCCCGCAGCTCGAAACGGCCCAGCAGGAAGACCTGCCAGCGCGCCTGCGCCGCCGACGGGTCGGCCGGCGGGGCAGCAGCGGCACGGTGCGTGGCGGCCGAGGCGGCACTCATGGTCGGTGAAGGTCTGGGGTGCGGGGGCGCCCGCTCATCGTAGCGGCCCGCCGGCACCCCACCCCGCCTTGGCGCCCCGCAGCTCGGGGGGCCGCGGGACCTGTCCGGGGTGCTTCAGGCGCGGAAGAAGGCCCGGATGCGCGACGTGAGCTGGGCCACCAGGCCGAAGCGGGTCTCCTCGCCCATGGGTTCGGCCGCCTGGTCGGCATCGCGCCGCAGGTGCTGCGCCATGGTCGCCGACAAGGCCTCGGCCAGCGCCGGTCGCGCCTGCAGCGGGCCGGCCAGCGCGGCCTTGGGCACCTCGTAGAGCACGACATCGGTCAGCGCGACCACCGAGGCGCTGCGCGGCGAGCCGGTCAGCAGCGACATCTCGCCGAAAGTCTCCCCGGGCCCCAGGGTATTGATGCGCTTGTCGGCCTCGGCGCCGGCCGGGCGCACGCGCACGTCCAGCACGCCGGCGACGACGACAAACATCGAGCTGCCCTCGTCGCCGGCGCGCACCACGCCCACGCCCTGCGGCAGGCGACGCACGCGAAGCTGCCCCAGCAGCGCCTGGCGCTCGTCCTCGGTCAGCGGCCGGAACAGCCCGACCTGCCCGACGGCATAGGCGCGGTCGGCCGGCAGGTCATGGTCCAGCAGGCGTTGCGCCTCGGGCGGCGCCGCTGCGGGCGCCGCCGCCGGGCCGACCGGCCGCAAGCCGGCGAAGCGCATGTGGCGCTGCACCGCCGACAGCAGCATGTGGCGCGCCGGGCCGATCGGCTTGCGTCGCGGGTCGACCAGGTACAGCAGGCGGTAGGTCACGCCCGAGGCATCGAGCTTGCAGATGCGGGCCTGCGGCGGCTTGTCGCCTGCAGTGGCGCCCTGCACCCAGGCCTCGGTCAGCGCCGCCTGCAGCAGCGTGGCGATGCGCGCCGGGTCGACCGTCCAGTCGAGCACGATGTCGAGTTCCTGCTCGTTGACCGGCGACGGGTAGGACAGGTTCTCGATGGTGGCGGCGGCGACCCGGCTGTTGGGCACCACGACCAGGTTCTCCTCCGGCGTCACGATGCGCGTGGTACGCCAGTTCATCTCGCGCACCTGGCCGATCACCGGGTTGACCTGCCCGCGCAGGCGCAGCACCACCCAGTCGTCGAGGTGGAAGGGGTGCTCGACGTTGAGCGCGATGCCGCTGAAGAAGTCTTCCAGCGTCTTGCGCAGCGCCAGGCCGAAGACGATGCCCAGCACTCCGGTGGTGGCCAGCACCGCCGCCACCGACACCCCCCAGACCTGGCTCAGCAGCAGGGCCACCGCCAGCAGCACGAGCAGCAAGGCGACGAACTGGCGCAACAGCCGAGGCAGCCGCAGCGACAGCGCCAGCGGCGCCAGGCGCTGCCACAGCAGCAGGTCGACGGCGCGGATCACCAGCCAGGCGGCCGTCGCCCAGACCAGTGAGGCGCCGATGCGCGGGTCCAGCCAGGCCAGGGGTCGGCCCATCGCGCCGTCCGCCCAGCGCGCAGCCAGCAGCGCCAGCAGGCAGGCCAGCGCTGGCGCCAGCAGGTTCAGCAGCGACTGCGGTCGCTCGACGGGCAACGGCCGCACGGGGCTCAGCCGGGCGCGGCGGCCAGGCCGTGGCGGACCAGCAGTCGCTCGCGCCGCGAGGGCTCGAAGTTGATGCGCGACGGATCCCGCCCGACTGAGGCCAGCAGCCGCTCGTCCATCACCGCGAACCACAGCGGCGGCACGTAGGCCAGCGGGAACATGCCGAAGTAGCCGCTGGGCAGCTGTGGCGCCTCGTCGAAGTGGCGCAGCGACTGGTAGCGCCGCTGCGGGTGGGCATGGTGGTCGGAGTGCCGCTGCAGGTGGAAGGTGGCCCAGTTGGAAAACAGGTGGTTGCTGTTCCAGGAATGGCGCGGCTGGCAGCGCTCGATGCGGCCGTCCGGCCCGCGCACCCGCAGCAGGCCGTAGTGCTCGACGTAGTTGGCCGAGGTCAGCTGGAAGTTGGCCCACAGCGAGGTCGCCAGCAGGAAGGGCAGCACGCTCCAGCCCAGCCAGGCGACCAGCGCAGCCCACAGCAGCACGGTGAGCAGCGCCGGCTGCAGGATCTCGTTGTGCCGTGACCGCACGGGGCGGCCCTCGGCGCGCAGCCGGGCGGATTCCAGCGCCCAGGCCCGCCGCCAGGCGCCCGGCATCTCGCGCCGCACGAAGCGCCAGATCGACTCGCCCATGCGCGCCGAGGCCGGGTCCTCGGGTGTCGCGACATCGCGGTGGTGGCCGCGGTTGTGTTCGATGGTGAAGTGGCCATAGGCGGTGGGGGCCAGCACCAGCCGGGCCAGCCAGCGTTCGAACCGCCCCGGCTTGTGGCCCAGCTCATGGCCCAGGTTGATGCAGAAGCCGCCCACCGCGCCGGTGGTCATGACCAGCGCCAGCTGCCCGGACAGGCCGATGCCCGAGCGCTGGCTGAACCAGGCGGCGCCGACGAAGGCCACCCACAGCAGCGGCACCAGCGCCCAGGTGATGGCGCGGTAGTAGCGGTCGGCCTCCAGCGCCGGCACCGCCGACTCCGGCGGGTTGCCGCGGTCGGTGCCGAGCAGCCAGTCCAGCGCCGGCGCGACCAGGTAGGTGAAGGCCACCGGCAGCCACAGCACGCCATCGTGCGGCCACTGTGTCCACACGAGCGGCCCGGCGGCAATGCCCAGCGGCACCGCGAGCGACAGCAGCCAGGCCCGGCGCTTGGGATCGCGCCAGGGCAACCGGGAGGGGTCGGGTTCGTGAGCGGCGAAGCGGGTCGACACGGTGTCCTGGGCGGCTGACAGGGCCGCAGTGTGCCGTGACTTCCGCGCAGGCGGCATCCAGAGCGACCTGGGGGTCACCGCACGCGCCGGCCGTGGCATGCTGGCGCCCGGGCCGCCGGGCCGGCCCCTGCCACCCGGCTGTCGCGTGCACGAGCGCCGTGGCGCACGGCGGCGGGCACTCCAGCAGGCACACCCGTGTGCACCCCCATGAGCACCCCCGTGAGCACACCCATGAGCACTCCGGCCTTCAATCCCATCCTGCTCGACATCCCGGACCGCCTGCGCACCGCGCGCCTGCTGCTGCGTGCCCCGCGCCCGGGCGACGGCGCGGTGGTCCACGACTCGGTGGTCGAGACCCTGGCCGCGCTGCGGCGCCACCCGTCCTCCCTGCCCTGGGCCCAGGCCGAGCCGAGCGTGGCCGCCTCCGAGGAATACGTGCGTCGCGGCGCCGCGCACTGGCTGCTGCGGTCGGAGCTGCCGATGCTGGCGTTCCGCGGGCCGGACGACGACGAGCATGTCGGCAACCTGGGCCTGCACCGCTTCAACTGGGAGACGCGCGTGTTCGAGATCGGCTGGTGGTGCCGCCAGCGTTTCCAGGGGCAGGGCTACATGACCGAGGCCGCCGGCGCACTCACCGAGTTCGCGTTCTCGCGGCTTGGCGCCCGCCGCGTATGGTGCCTGGCCGACGAGGGCAACCCGCCGAGCTGGCGCGTCGCCGAACGGCTGGGCTATAGGCACGAGGGCACGCTCATGGGCGAGCGCTGCGACCCTGACGGCACGCGCCGCCACATGCGCGTCTACGCCGCCACCCGCTGACCCCATGCCGTGGCCTGCCTGCGCAGCGGTGCAGTCCCGGCCCGGCACCGGTCCTTGACTTCAGGGCGTCCAGTCGAAGGCCAGCGCATCCCAGTCCAGCGCGGCGATCTGCGCCTGGACCGCTTCCGGCGCGTCGCCGAAGGCGTCCTGGAACCAGATCACCACCAGTGACGAGAAGCAGTGCCTGGGGTCGCGGGCCACCCGTTGGCTGCGCAGCAAGGCGATGCTTGCCACGCGCGGCAGCGTCACCGGGCCGAGGCTGGACGGCGGCTGCCCCGGCGGCCGGGCCGTCGGCGGCAGGCTGTACTCGAGCAGCAGCGGCGGCAGGACGACCGGATCGCTGTCGAACCAGGGGTGCAGGCGGCGCGCCCGCCCGACCACGCCGCGCAGGTCGATGCGCGGGTGCACCATGCCGCCGAGCAGGTTGCCGGCGTAGAGGTAGGCCTGGTTCAGGGACTCGAGGTCGATCTCCCGGGCGTCGGCGCGGGCGATTCCCCAGCCGGGCCACTGCATGGGGTGCTGCCCTGCCGGCAGCGCGCGGCGCTCGAGTCCAGTCCAGTCGGGTTCGATCATGGTGCCTTCTCCTGCGCGGGGTGACGAGGGTCCGTCGGATGCTCGCTCGGCGCTGGCTCCTGGCGTGAGCCAGCCCCCAGGCGCCCCCGCCCGCGCATCGCGACCATCCCGCCGGTTCCCTGCACCGGGTGCCGGCGCCCGGGGGGCGGCCGGCACGGCAGACGCCGGCTTGTGGCCTAATCTCGCCCTCGCGTTTGTCTCCCACCTTCCCAGAACATTCCCGGAGCCGCCCATGGGCAACAAGATCGTCACCGAGGCCGACCGCAAGGCCACCCCCCGCCCCGCGGCACCCAAGGGCGTCACGCTCACCACCCACAAGGGCCAGAAGAGCAGCCTGGAGCGCGGCACGCAGACGCGCAGCAAGAAGAACCCCGGCAAGCGCCCGCACAAGGGGGGTTGACCCAGGGGACTGATCCGGGGGGTTGGCGAGCAGGGGCTCCCGCCCGCCGGCCGCCCCACCGTCCACGATGCTGCGCCTGACCGAGCTGCGGCTGCCGCTGGACCACGCCGAGCCGGCGCTGCGCACCGCCGTGTGCCAGCGCCTGGGCATCGACGACACCGCACTGAAGTCCTGCACCATCTTTCGCCGCGGCTACGACGCGCGGCGCAAGGCGGCGATCCTGCTCGTCTACACGGTCGACGTCGAACTGGCCGACAGCGCGCAGGAAGCCGCGCTGCTGCAGCGGCTGCACGGCCAGCCCCCCGTGCGGAAGACCCCGGACATGAGCTACCGCGCGCCGACGCAGGCCCGCGCGGGCTGGCTCGAGCGCGGCCGGCCGCGGCCGCTGGTGGTCGGCTTCGGCCCTTGCGGCCTGTTCGCGGCGCTGCTGCTGGCGCAGGCGGGGTTCGCACCGCTGGTGCTCGAGCGCGGGCCGGCGGTGCGCCAGCGCACCCAGGACACCTGGGGCCTGTGGCGGCGCGGCGTGCTCGACCCCGAGTCCAACGTGCAGTTCGGCGAGGGCGGCGCCGGCACCTTTTCCGACGGCAAGCTGTGGAGCCAGATCAGCGACCCGCGCCACCTCACCCGCAAGGTGCTCGAGGAGTTCGTGCGCGCCGGCGCACCCGAGGAGATCCTGTACGTCGCCAAGCCGCACATCGGCACCTTCCGTCTGGTGGGCATGATCGAGAGGATGCGCGCCGGCATCGTCGCGCTCGGCGGCGAGGTGCTCTTCGGCCAGCGCGTCGTCGACCTGGCGATCGAGGCTGAGGCCGCGGGCAGTCCCGGGCCGCGCCGCCTGCGCGGCGTCGTGCTGGCCGACGGGCGCGAACTGCGCGCCGACCATGTCGTGCTGTGCCCCGGCCACAGCGCGCGCGACACCTTCGAGATGCTGGCCCGGCGCGGCGTGGCGCTCGAGGCCAAGCCGTTCTCGATCGGCTTTCGCATCGAGCACCCGCAGAGCCTGATCGACCGCGCCCGCTTCGGGCCGTCGGCCGGCCACCCGCTGCTGGGCGCCGCCGACTACAGGCTGGTGCACCACGCGCGAAACGGACGCGGCGTCTACAGCTTCTGCATGTGCCCCGGCGGCACCGTGGTGGCCGCCACCTCCGAGCCCGGGCGCGTGGTCACCAATGGCATGAGCCAGTACTCCCGCAACGAGCGCAACGCCAATGCCGGCATCGTGGTCGGCCTGAGCCCCGAGGACGTGCGGCGCGACCCCGGCGGACGCGGCCCGGTCGACCCGCTGGACGGCGTCGCCTTCCAGCGCCACTGGGAGTCGCGCGCCTATGCGCTCGGCGGCGGCGCCTACCGCGCCCCGGGCCAGCGCCTGGCCGACTTCCTGGCCGGCCGCGCCAGCCGCGGCTTCGGCGAGGTCGAGCCGTCCTACACCCCCGGCGTGACGCCGGCCGACCTGGCCGAGCCCGGACGCGAAAGCCTGCCGGACTACGCCATCGCCGCCATCCGCGAGGCGCTGCCCGCCTTCGCGCGCCAGATCCGCGGCTTCGACCTGCCCGACGCGGTGCTCACCGGAGTCGAGACCCGCACCTCCAGCCCGCTGCGCATCCCGCGCGGCGCCGACCGCCAGAGCCTGAACACGCGCGGCCTGTACCCGGCCGGCGAAGGCGCAGGCTATGCCGGCGGCATCATGTCGGCCGCGGTTGACGGCATCGAGGTGGCGGAGGCGGTGGCGCGCGCGATCGTGGGCGGCGAAGGGCACTGAGCGCGCCGCGGCTGCGGCGCGGCACCTCCATCCCGGTCGACCGTGCCGACGACAGCGGCCCGCCTTCCGCCCGCCTCCTCCCGTCTCCTCCCGCCGTCCTGCCGCCGTCCTGCCGCCGTCCTGTCGTCCTCCGCCCTTGCTCAACGAGCATCCGGCGCGCGAGGCGGGCGGGCCTCCGCAAGTCCCGAGGCCTGCCCCTCGCATGGAGGCCCGGCTCGCGGGGTCAGCCGGCTTGCAGGCGGCGCAGGATCACGCGCCAGGCTTCCAGCTCCGGCGGCGTGGCGCCGGCGTCCGCGGCGGGGCGCGCCGGGTCCCGCGACAGGTCCCGCTGCACCTCCCCATGCAGGTAGCGGCGCAGCATGGCGAGGAACTCGGCCTCGTCGGACCAGGCCTGGTGGCCGGGCTCGTCGCCGTAGTCCTCCCGCACGTACTGGCCCAGCCGCCAGCGCAGCGTGCTGCCGCCCTCCTTGTGCGAGCTGCGGAAGCAGGCGCCGCGGCGCAGGCCTTCGAGCACCGCCTGCTGCACCCCCTCGACGCTGTCGAGCGACCACGCCGTGGACCAGGCGACGCGCTCGTGGGGCGGCGGCGGCGTCAGCCAGGCAGTCCAGGGGCCGGGCTCGGCCGGGTTGGCCTGGCGCCGGATCTCGTCCATGTCGGGCTCCGGCGGCGGCGGGTCCGGGGGTTCGACGACGAAGTGGACGCGCTCGGCGTCGGTGAATTCGCCGCTCGAGAGCGAGCTGAAGCGGGCGCGGAAGGCGAGCCCGTCGCCGCTGGCGCGTGGGCGGGTGCCGACCTTCCGGGCCAGCCGCGCCCAGGCGCCGATCGGCGGCGCCGGAAAGCTGTGTCCGACCTCGACCACCGGGTTGCCGGCCGCCTGTTCGTCGTCCAGCAGTGCACGCAGCGCCGGCGGGAAACCGTCGAGCGCACCCGGCGGCAATGTCGGCAGGCGGTCCGCAGCCTCGTCGGCGTCGGGCTCGGTGGGCGGGGGCACTGCCTCAATCCGCCAGCAGCGGCGAGAACAACGGGTCCCGCCGCGTCCGCGGCCGGTAGGCCGACACCCGGCGCGCGATCTCGGCGATGTGCTCGGGCGTGGTGCCGCAGCAGCCGCCGGCGATGTTGAGGAAGCCGCTGCGCGCGAACTCCTCCAGCAGCGCGCCCGTGACCTCAGGCGTCTCGTCGAAGCCGGTCTCGCTCATCGGGTTGGGCAGGCCGGCGTTGGGGTAGCAGCTGATCCAGGTGTCGGCGGCGACCTTGGACAGCTCCTCGATGTAGGGGCGCATCAGGGCGGCGCCCAGCGCGCAGTTCAGGCCCACCGCCAGCGGCCGCGCGTGGCGGACGGAATGCCAGAAGGCGGCCACGGTCTGGCCGGACAGGATGCGGCCGGAGGCGTCGGTGACGGTGCCCGAGACGATCACCGGCAGCCGCTCGCCGCGGGATTCCATCAGCTCGTCGAGCGCGAAGATCGCGGCCTTGGCATTGAGCGTGTCGAAGATGGTCTCGACCAGGAACAGATCGCAGCCGCCCTCGAGCAGGCCCTCGGCCTGCTCGCGGTAGGCGTCGCGCAGTTCGTCGAAGCTGGTGTTGCGCGCCCCGGGGTCGTTGACGTCGGGGCTGATGCTGGCGGTACGCGGCGTCGGGCCCAGCGCGCCGGCCACGAAACGCGGCCGCTCGGGGGTGGACGCGGCATCGGCCGCCTGGCGCGCGATGCGCGCCGCGGCAACGTTCATGTCGCGCGCCAGCGCGCCCAGGCCGTAGTCCTGCTGCGCCACCGAGGTGGCGCCGAAGGTATTGGTCTCGATGATGTCGGCACCGGCGGCCAGGTACTGGTCGTGGATGTCGCGGATCACGTCGGGCCGCGTCAGCACCAGCAGGTCGTAGTTGCCGCGCAGGTCCTTGGGGTGGTCGGCAAAGCGCGTGCCGCGGAAGTCGGCTTCGCCCAGCCTGGCGCGCTGGATCATGGTGCCCATCGCGCCGTCGATGATGGCGATGCGGCTGGCCAGCAGCTCGGGCAGGCGGGCACCGCGGGTGAAGGGCAGCGGCAGGCGGGCGGTCATCGGGGGCTCCTTGCGGGACCTGGGCGGCAGCGAAGGCTGGTGTCGGGTGCTCAGCGGGCGCTCAGCGCGCGATCACGCGCACCATCTCCAGCACCTTGTTCGAGTAGCCCCATTCGTTGTCGTACCAGGCCACCACCTTGACGAAGGTCTTGTCCAGCGCGATGCCGGCCTCGGCGTCGAACACGCTGGTGCAGCTCTCGCCGCGGAAGTCGGTGGCCACCACCTTGTCCTCGGTGTAGGCCAGCACGCCCTTCATGGCGCCCTGGCTGGCGGCCTTCATCGCCGCGCAGATCTCGGCATAGCTGGCTTCCTGGTTCAGCTCCACCGTCAGGTCGACCACGCTCACGTCGCTGGTCGGCACGCGGAAGGCCATGCCGGTGAGCTTCTTGTTCAGCTCGGGGATCACCACGCCCACCGCCTTGGCCGCGCCGGTGCTGCTGGGGATGATGTTCTCCAGGATGCCACGGCCGCCACGCCAGTCCTTGTTGCTCGGGCCGTCGACCGTCTTCTGCGTCGCGGTGGCGGCATGCACGGTGGTCATCAGCCCGCGCTTGATGCCGAAGTTGTCGTTGAGCACCTTGGCCACCGGGGCCAGGCAGTTGGTGGTGCAACTGGCATTGCTGACGATGGCCTGGCCGGCGTAGCTGCCGTCGTTGACGCCATAGACGAACATCGGCGTGTCGTCCTTGCTGGGCGCGCTCATGATGACCTTGCCGGCGCCGGCGTCGAGGTGCTTGTGCGCCGTCTCCTTGGTCAGGAACAGCCCGGTCGACTCGATCACCACGTCGGCGCCGACCTCGCCCCACTTCAGCGCCGCCGGGTCCTTCTCGGCCGTCAGGCGGATGCGCTTGCCATCGACGACCAGCGTATGGCCATCGACCGCGATGTCGGCGGCGAAGCGGCCGTGCACGCTGTCGTACTTGAGCATGTAGGCCAGGTAGTCGGGCTCGAGCAGGTCGTTGATGCCGACGACCTCGATGTCGGGAAAGTTCCTGATCGCGGCGCGGAAGACCATGCGACCGATGCGGCCGAAGCCGTTGATGCCGACCTTGATGGACATGATGTCATTCTCCTGAGCAAGAGTGGATGAAAGAGTTGCGTGAGGCAGGGCCTGATACCGCGTGCCTGCCGCCTTGAAATCCTCAGGATCGGAGCCGCTTGAGCAGCAGCCTTTGCGCCAGCAGGCCCAGTGCGCCCGCCACAGTCAGAAGCACGCCCCAGAACCATACCTTCGGCGAGGCGTTCAACCTCGCTTCGTTCTCGGCTGCCCGCTGCGCGCGCTGCGCGATGGCCTGGTACGAGACGACGTTCTGGCCTTCGACCTTCATGGAGTAGACCATGTTGGCGTCGCTCGGGTCGTACTTCAGTACGGCCTTCTTCTTGAGCGCGGCGTTGAGCTGGATCCGGTTAGTGGACTCTTCGTCGATGCGAAACTTCTGGGTTGCGCCCCCGCTGGCCTGCGAAAGGTCGACCTCGAAGTACTGTCGCGTGGTCGTGATGCCCTTGCGCTTACGCTCCACCGTGACGATTCTGCCGTCGACCAGCGTGCCCGAGACTTCACTGAGTTCGCTCTCGGCCGGCATGCCTCCACCGGTCTGCGCCCTGTAAGTCGTGAACCCCGCGACCCCCAGGGCGAGCAGACCCGCCAGCAGCGCGAGCTTTGCGAAGCTCAGGACAGCAATCAGCAACTGCATGTGATGATCCTCCTTGGTGCCTCTCGTCGATCCGTGTCCAGGGTCAAGCGCCCAGCACCCGACGCACCGTGGCGGCCAGGTTGCGGGCGGTGAGGTGGAAGTGCTCGAACAGCACGCCGCCGGGTGCGCTCTCGCCGTAGCGGTCCAGGCCGACGACAGCGGCGCAGCCGTACTTCCACCAGCCGTCGGTGACGCCCGCCTCGACCGCGATGCGCGGCAGCGTGGCCGGCAGCACCGAGAGCTGGTAGGCGCGCTCCTGGCGGTCGAAGACGCTGGTCGAGGGCATGCTGACCACGCGCACGGGCAGGCCTTCGCGCGCCAGCTCGGCCTGCGCGTGCAGCGCCAGCTGCACCTCGCTGCCGGTGGCGATGATGACCGCGCGCGCCTTGCGCTTCAGGCCGACCTCGGCCGGCTCGGCCAGCACGTAGGCGCCGCGCGCGATGTCGGCCAGCCCGGCCTTGGGCGCATAGGGCAGGTTCTGCCGGCTCAGCAGCAGCGCGCTCGGCCGGTCGCACGCGCGCAGCGCGCAGGTCCAGGCGACCAGCGTCTCGGCGGTGTCCGCCGGGCGCCAGACGTCCAGGTTGGGGATCAGGCGCAGGCTGGCCGCATGCTCGACGCTCTGGTGGGTGGGCCCGTCCTCGCCGAGGCCGATCGAGTCGTGCGTGAAGACATGGACCACGCGCCGCTTCATCAGCGCCGCCATGCGGATGGCATTGCGGCTGTAGTCGCTGAAGGTCAGAAAGGTGCCGCCATAGGGGATGAAGCCGCCGTGCAGCGCGACGCCGTTCATCACCGCGGCCATGCCGAACTCGCGCACGCCGTAGTTGATGTGACGACCGCCGTTGGGCGCGCCGGCGTCGTCGATGCGCAGCGCCGGCGTCGACGAGGTGTTGGTCAGGTTGGAGCCTGTCAGGTCGGCCGAGCCCCCCAGCAGCTCGGGCAGCGCGCGCGTCAGCCCCTCCAGCGCCAGCTGGCTGGCCTTGCGGCTGGCCACCGTCTCGGCCTTGGCATGCGCGGCCGCCAGCGCGGCGTCGACCAGCGCATCGAAGCCTGCCGGCAGGTCGCCGCGCATGCGGCGCAGGAACTCGGCCGCCAGCTCGGGGTGCGCCGAGCGGTAAGCCTCGAACCGTTCATTCCAGTCGGCCTGCGCTGCGGCTCCGCGGGCGCGTGCATCCCAGGCGGCGTAGGCATCCTCCGGGATCACGAAGGGCTCGTGCGGCCAGCCCAGGGCTTCGCGCGTCAGGCGGATCTCCTCCGCGCCCAGCGGCTCGCCATGCGCCTTGGCGGTGCCGGCGCGGTTGGGCGAGCCCTTGCCTATGGTGGTGCGGCAGATCACCAGCGTGGGCTTGTCGGCCACCTTGCGCGCCGCCGCCAGCGCGCCGTCGACGGCGGCGACATCGTGGCCGTCGACCGGGCCGACCACGTGCCAGCCGCAGGCGGCGAAGCGGGCCGCGGCGTCGTCGACGTACCAGGGCCGCACGGCGCCGTCGATGCTGATGCCGTTGTCGTCGTACAGCACGGCGAGCTTGCCCAGGCGCCAGGCGCCGGCCAGGGCGACGGCTTCGTGGCTGACGCCTTCCATCAGGCAGCCGTCGCCGGCGAACACCCAGGTGCGGTGGTCGACGATGTCGTGGCCCGGGCGGTTGAACTCGTGCGCGAGCAGCTTCTCGGCCAGCGCCATGCCCACCGCGTTGGCCAGTCCCTGGCCGAGCGGGCCGGTGGTCGTCTCGACGCCGGGCGTGAGGTCGACCTCGGGGTGGCCGGGCGTCTTGCTGTGCAGCTGGCGGAAGCGCCTGAGCTCGCTCATCGCCAGGTCGTAGCCCGTCAGGTGCAGCAACCCGTAGATCAGCATCGAGGCGTGGCCGTTGCTGAGCACGAAGCGGTCGCGGTCGGCCCAGCGCGGGTTGCCAGGGTGGTGCCGCAGGTGGCGCGACCACAGCGCGACCGCCATCTCGGCCATGCCCATGGGCGCGCCGGGGTGGCCTGAGCTGGCCTGCTGGACGGCGTCCATCGCCAGCGCCCTCAGCGCCTGCGCCATCAGGCGGGTTCCATCGTCGGCCAGGGGGGGGCAAGCGGGGGTCTCGGACATGACGGCAGGCTGGGGATGAAGGGGGACCCGGCAGGGCAAGGCGGCACACACCGGGCATGCGCCATGGGCCACCGCAGGAGGTCGCGGGTTGGCAGGGGCAAACCCGAAATTCTAGGCCCGCGCCCTATCATCGGCGCGCCATGCGCGGCCTGCACCTCACTGCTGACCTGCACGACTGCCCAGTCGAAGGCCCGTTGTGGGTCGACCCCGACGCACTGCGCCGCCATTGCCTGCAGGCGGTGCGCGCCGCCGGGCTGCAGCCGGTGGGGGAGCTGTTCCACCGCTTCGACGAAGGCGGCGGCGTCACCGGCGTGATACTGCTGGCGGAGTCGCACCTGGCGGTGCACACCTGGCCGGAGCTGGCCGCGGTGACGCTGGATGTCTACGTCTGCAATTTCGGGCGCGACAACAGCGCGCGCGCCGAGGCGCTGCTGGCGGCCCTGCAAGGCGCGTTCGGGGCTTCAGGCGTCGAGCTGCACCGGCTGCAGCGCGGCGAGTCGCCCGCAGCTTGACCTGCCTCAAGGCGAAGGGCGCAGCCGGCTGCCACGCTGCAGCCCCAGCCAACGCCCGCCCCTGCGCATGAAGCATTTCACGCTCGACGTCATCCGCGACGAACACCATGCCCTGTCCGCCATGCTCAGGTCGCTTTCCATGCTGCTCGGGCAGGCACGCCGCGAAGGCCGCATGCCCGATTTCGACGTGCTGCGCGCGATGCTGTTCTACATCGACGAGTTCCCGGAGCGCCTGCACCACACCAAGGAAAGCGCCTTGCTGTTCCCGCGCCTGCGCGAGCGCGCGCCCGAGCTGGCCGAGGTGCTGGACCGCATGGACCGCGACCATGCGGCAGGGGAGAAGGCGATCCGAGATCTCGAGCACTCGCTGCTCGCCTTCGAGGTCATGGGCGAGTCCCGCCGCGCCGCCTTCGAGCAGGCAGCTTCTACCTGCAGCACATGGCGGTCGAGGAGAACGACCTGCTGCCGGCGGCACGCCGGCTGTTCACCGATGCCGACTGGGCCGAGCTGGACGCCGCCTTTGCCGCCAACCGCGACCCCTTGACCGGCCACGAGCCTCAGGACGAGTACCGGCCGCTGTTCCGCAAGATCGTGATGAACGCGCCGGCGCCCATCGGCCTGGGTTGACCGGCCGGGGCCGAACCCCGGCGCATCGCGCGCCTACACTGCGCGCATGCCGATGCGCGCCATCGTCCTGTGCGCCGGCCGCGGCGAAAGGCTGCGGCCCCTGACCGACCACACGCCCAAGCCTCTGCTCGAGGTGCAGGGGCGGCGCCTGGTGGACTGGCACCTGGCGGCGCTGGCGCGCGCCGGCGTGTCGCAGGTCGTCATCAACACCGCCTGGCTGGAGCCACTGTTCCCGGCCGCGCTGGGCGACGGCTCGGCGCATGGCCTCGGCATCCACTGGTCGCACGAGGCACGCGACCATGGCGGCGCGCTCGAGACCGCGGGCGGCATCGCCGCAGCGCTGCCCTGGCTGGGCGAATGCTTCTGGGTCGTCGCCGGCGATGTCTTCCTGCCCGGCTTCGAGTTCCGCGACGAGGACGCGCGCCACTTTGCCGCCAGCGACGAGCTGGCCCGCCTGTGGCTGGTGCCCAATGCGCCGCACCACCCGCAGGGGGACTATGGCATCGACGAACGCGGGCGCGCCAGCGCCGACGTGACGCCGCGGCGCACCTGGGCCAGCGTGGGGCTGTTCAGGCGCACGCTGTTCGAAGGCGTCTTGCCCGGCGAGCGCCTGGCGCTGCGCCCGCTGCTGGACCATGCCGCGGCGGTCGGCCGGCTCGGCGCGGTGGCCTGGGACGGCGAGTGGACCGACGTCGGTTCCCCCGAACGCCTGGCCGCGGCGCGCCGGGGGGCCGAGGTCATGCGGTGAGCGGGCCGTCGGCGGAGCTGCCCCGGGCCACCGCTTCGGTGACCTGGGCGGCGGAGGCGCGAGGCGCCCTGGGCGCCGGCGTGGCGATGCTGCCCTTCGTGCTGAGCTTCGGCACCCTGGTGTTCGGGGCCGCCGGGGCGCAGGCCACGGCGCTGGGGCTGATGGCCTCGGTACTGGCGGTCGCCGCCGGGCCGTTGCTGATGTCGCTGGCCAGCCGCGCCGCGTTGCCCGCCGCCTCACCGAGCGCGTCGACCTCGCTGATTCTCGGCAGCGTTGTCTGGGCGCTGCTGCGCGACCCCACGCTGCAACCCGCCGTCGAGGGTGGCCTGGCGAGGCTCATGCTGTGCACGGCGGCCACGGTGGCCCTGGCCGGCGGCCTGCTGGTCGTGCTGGGGCTGCTGCGCGCCGGGCGCCTGGTGCGCCACATTCCCCACCCGGTTCTGGCCGGTTTCATGAACGGCGTCGCCCTGCTGATCGTGGTCTCCCAGCTGCCGTCGCTGCTCGGCCTGCCGGCCGACGCGCTGGCGCGCGAGGGCTGGGCCCTGCTGCGTCATCTGCAGCCCGGGCCACCGGCGCTGGCCGCCTCGACCGCGCTCCTGGCCCTGTGGAGCGCCAGGCAGCTGCCGCAATGGCCCGCCCCCTTGATGGCCCTGCTGGCGGCCAGCGGGGCGGCAGCCACGGCGGCGGCCCTGGGCGCCGACCTGCCCGCCTCGGGCATCCACGGCCTCGAAGTCGGCGCAGGCGGTGCTGACCAGTGGCTCGCGGCGCGGCCCGCCTGGACGCAGGGCGGCGCGCTGGCGCTGCTGGGCGGCCATGCCGCCGACATCCTGATCGGCGCACTGCTGCTGGCGCTGGTCGGCGGACTGGAGTCGGTGCTCAACCTGGCCGCCGTCGATGCCCTGGACCAGGCCCGCAGCGATGCCAACCTCGTGCTGGGCGCACTCGGCGGGCTGTTCGTCGTCTACCTGCGCCTGCGCGCGGTCGCCAGCTTCAGCGCCGGGGGCCGCAGCTGGCGTTCGCTGTGGCTGGGCTCGGCCCTGCTGGCGCTGCTGTTCGCGCTGGCGCTGCCCTGGGTGCGGCAGGTGCCGGTGGCGGTGGTCGCCGGCATCGTGGTGATGCTGGCCTGGGGCCTGGTCGACCCCTGGACCCGACAGCGGGTCCGCCAGTGGGCACGGGGTGACCGTTCACCGGCGCTGCGCGAGAGCCTGGGCATCGTGGCGCTGGTCTGCGTCGTGACGCTGGTCTGGGGCTTCGTTGCCGGCGTCGGCGCCGGCGTGCTGGTGTCGGCCGTGCTGTTCATCCGCTCGCTGGAGCGCACGCTGCTGCGCCTGCGCTACCTCGCCAGCGAGATCCCCAGCCGCCGCCTGTACCCGCCGCAGGTCGAGTCCACCCTGGCCCCGCTGCGCGACGGCATCGAGGTGCTGGAGCTCGAGGGCGCGCTGTTCTTCGGCAACGTGCAGCGTCTGCTCGACATCGCCGAGGCCGCGGGCGCTGCCCGGCGCGTGCTGATCCTGGACCTGCGGCGCATCAGCACCGTCGACGCCTCGGGCGCCATGGGCCTGCACCGGCTGCAGGCGCAGCTGCAGCGCCAGGGCCGAACGCTGCTGCTGGCCGGCATCGCCGAAGGCAGCCGGCATGGCCAGGTGCTGGCGGCCCATGGCGTGGCCTGCCTGGGAGGCTGCTGGCCCGATGCCGACCGCGCGCTCGAAGCCGCCGAGAGGCGGCTGCTCGAGGGCGCAGGCCTGGCCCTGGCCGGGCTGCGCGTGGACCCTGCGCAAAGCGGCCTGTTCGATGGCCTGACGCCCGAGCAGGCCGGCCGGCTGCTGCAGCGCATGGGCACCCGCGAGGCGGCCGCCGGAGAACGCCTGTTCGCCCAGGGCGACCCCGGCGACGCGCTGTACCTGCTGGAGTCGGGGTCGGTCAGCATGGTCGATCGCCAGCGCTCGCAGCGTTTCGTCAGCTTCTCGGCCGGCATGTGCTTCGGCGAGACCGCCGTGCTGGACCCGCAAGGCCGCACCGCCGACGCGCTGGCCGACGAGCCCTGCCGCCTGCGCGTGCTGCCGGCGGCCGAGCTGCAAGGACTGGGCCGCGAGGAGCCGGCGATCGCCGCGCTGGTCTACCGCAACCTGGCACGGCATTTGTCGGAACGCCTGCGCGCTGCGGCGGCGGCGTGGCGGCGCGCGGCGTCCTGAGCATAGGGCAGGCGAAGTCGCCTGCGGCCGCGCCGGCCGTCGCACCGGGGAAAGCCCGGTGCTGCAGCTGTTCCCCTGCCGCTGTTACTGCACTACGCTCGCCCTCCTCACCGCAAAGGACCCCCCCATGAGCACAGCCTGCCCCTTCGTCTGGTACGAGTTGATGAGCACCGACCCCGCGGCCGCGGCGGCCTTCTACGGCAGCGTCGTCGGCTGGAAGGTGGTGGACGCCGGCATGCCCATGCCCTACAGCCTTCTGATGGTCGGCGAGCACCATGTCGGCGGACTGATGGGCATGCCGCCCGAGGCACCGGCGGGCATGCCGCCGGTGTGGACCGGCTACGTCGGCGTGGCCGACGTCGATGCCGCCGCCGCGCGCTTCGAAGCCGCCGGCGGCAAGATCTGCCGGCCACCAGAGGACATCCCCGATGTCGGCCGCTTCGCCGTCGTGTCCGACCCGCAAGGCGGCACCTTGTGCGTGTACACCGACAAGGCCGGCAGCGCGGCGCAGGGCCCGGCCCCTGGCACGCCTGGCACCGTCGGCTGGCACGAGCTGATGGCGCTCGACGGTGCGACGGCCTTTGCCTTCTATGCGCAGCAGTTCGGCTGGACAGCCGCAGAGGCCATCGACATGGGCCCCATGGGCACCTACCAGCTGTTCGCTGCCGGTGCCGAGCCCATCGGCGGCATCATGACCAAGCCGCCGGAGATGCCGGTGCCGGCCTGGGGCTACTACTTCAACGTGCCGGCGATTGACGCCGCCGTGGAGCGCGTCAAGGCCGCCGGTGGCCAGGTCGTCAACGGCCCCATGGAGGTGCCGGGCGGCAGCTGGATCATCAACGCCCAGGACCCGCAGGGCGGCATGTTCTCGCTGGTGGCTCCCGCACGCTAGGCCGACCCGGCGCATGGCCGCCACAGGGTGAGGGCTGCGGCCGCCGGGGCCGCGCACGCCACTACTGCGCCAGCGCTGCGGTGATCTCGGCGACGCGGGCCATCGCGGCGGCGTCCAGCTTGTCGGCCGCGTCGAGCGCGCCGAGGTTGCTGCGCAGCTGGGCGACCGACGAGGCCCCGGTGATGACGCTGCTGACGCGCGGGTTCCTGGTCACCCAGGCGATCGCCAGCTGCGCGGTCGTCATGCCCAGCTCGGCGGCCAGCGCAGCCAGGCGCTCGACCGCGGCGTTGCGCGGACCGTCGGTCAGGCCGTCGCGCAGGAAACCATAGTTCTCGAGCGTGGCCCGGCTGCCCGCAGGCACGCCGTCGCGGTACTTGCCGGTCAGCAGCCCCGAAGCCAGCGGGCTCCAGGTGGTCAGGCCGAGGCCGATGTCCTCGTACAGCCGGGCGTACTCCTGCTCGACGCGACGGCGGTGGAACAGGTGGTACTGAGGCTGTTCGACCACCGGCTTGTGCAGGTGGTGGCGCTCGGCGATCTCCCACGCGGCGCGGATGGCGTCGGCGCTCCACTCGCTGGTGCCCCAGTACAAGGCCTTGCCCTGGGTGATCATGTCGCTCATCGCCCGCACGGTCTCCTCGATGGGCGTGTGCGGATCCGGGCGGTGGCAGTAGACCAGGTCGACATGCTCGAGCCCGAAGCGCCTCAGGCTGCCGTCGATGGCCTGCATCAGGTACTTGCGGTTGAGCGTGTCCTTGCGGTTGACCGCCTCGCCGGCGCGGTCCAGGCCCCAGAAGAACTTGGTCGACACGACATAGTTCAGCCGCGGCCAGCGCAAGCGGCGCAGCGCCTCGCCCATCAGCTCCTCGCTGCGGCCGCCGGCGTAGCCCTCGGCGTTGTCGAAGAAGTTGACCCCGGCGTCATGCGCGGCGGCCATCATCTCGACCACCCCGTCGACGCCGACCTGATGGTGGTAGGTGACCCAGGAGCCCAGGGACAGGGCGCTCAGGCGCAGGCCGGCACGGCCAAGGCGGCGGTATTGCATGGCAGGCAGTGGACGGAGTGTCCAGAGTGGCAAGGGCGGCAGCTTAAGCGCAGTTCAGCGCGCCCGCAGGCCGATCTGTGCCATCGCCGCCCCGGTCAGCACCAGCATGAAGCCGGCGCCGTCGTGCAGCCCGGGACGGTCACCGACCAGGGCCATCGCCCCCAGCACGCCGACCACCGGCACCATCAGCGTGGTCAGCGACGACACGGTGGCACTGACCTTGCCGCTGAGCTCGAACCAGGCCCAGTAGGTGAGCGCGGTCGCCGGCCCGATGTGAAAGGCCAGTGCCAGTGCGACGCGCGGGCTGGGCGGCCAGGCCGGCGGGGGCTCGCCGGCCAGCAAGGCACCCAAGCCGCCGCAGGCCGCGCCCAGCGCCAGTTGCCAGGCCGTGAGCACGACGCGGTCACCTGTGGGCGGCCAGCGCTGCAGCAACACGGTGCCGGCCGCCCAGCCGAAGGCCGCCAGCAGCGGCAGCAGGAGCCCGCGCAGTGCGTGCGCCGTGCCGTCGCCGGCCCACGAGGCGAGCACCGGCCGGGCCAGCAGGGCCACGCCGGCGGTGCCGATCGCCAGCGCCCAGGCCTGTCGCGGCTGCAGGCGCTCGCCCAGCCACAGGCGCGACAGCAGCGCGGTCATCATCGGCATCGTGAAGGTCAGCACCGCGGCGCGCGAGGTGCTGGTCGACAGCTGGGCCCAGGCGGTGCAGAGGTTGAAGGCCGCGATCGCCAGCAGGCCGCCGATCACCAGGGCCGGCCCATCCTGTGGCCGCAGCCTCAGCGGCCGGCCCTGCCAGCGCGCCAGCGCCAGCAGCAGCAGGGCGGCCGAGCCCAGGCCGAGCAGCCGCAGCGTGAAGGGCGGCCACTCGCCGAGCGCGATCTTCACCGCCGGCCAGTTCAGGCCCCAGGCCAGCGCCAGCAGGATCGGGATCAGGCGCAGCGGCACGGAGCGGCGGCGGCTTCGCAGCCGGCGGTGAAGGCTTCCTCGAAGACCGAGTAGCCGGCCAGATCGGCATGCGCGAAGCGGATGCGGCCATGGCCCCCACGCAGCGCCGGGTCCAGTGCCCTCGTCAGCCGGCGCGCCCCCGGCACCGGCACGGCCATCGCGTGCCCCCAGCGCGCGAGCTCGATGCGTTGCAGCCGCCGGCGCAGGTCGGGGTGGGCGGGCTGCAGGGTGGCGAGCACATGCTCGGCCCAGGCGGTCCAGGGCCGGTCGCGCAGGGCGGCGCGTTCGACCACCGGAAGCGCGTGGTAGCTGGTCAGCACCCGCGGTCCATGGCGCTGCTGCAGGCTCTGGTGTCCGGCGTCGACGTAACCCAGCGCGCGCTGGCCGAAGACCACGTTGTCCCAGGAGGCGGGCGCCCCGGGGCGCTCTGCCGGCGCCTTGTCCAGCAGCAGGTTGGCCACCAGCCAGGGGGCGCGGGGCAAGCCCTGTGCCAAGGCCTGCAGCGGTGCCTTCAGGCGCGAGGCCGAAGCCGACAGCAAGCGCAGCGCGACCTGCGCCGGCAGCGCGAGCACGACGGTCCCGGCCTGCCAGGCCTGCACCTGGTCCCCGACCCGCACCTGCAGCCCGACATGGTGCCTGGCCTCGTCCACCTGCAGCACCGTGTGGTCGGTGCGCAAGCGCTCGCCCAGTGGCGCGGCCAGCCGCGCGATCAGCCAGGCGTTGCCCTCGGGCCAGGTGAACACCGGGTCGTGGTCGGCGTCGTCGGCCGTCGGCGCCTGCCCCGCGCCGCGAAGGCCATCGGGCAAGGCGAAGCCCTGGCGGCTGCCGAAGTAGTGCAGCCCGGCCCAGGCTGAAACCCCCTGGGCGTCGACCCCATAGTCGTCCAGGCAGCAGTAGTCCAGGTACCAGCGCAGGCGTCCGTCGTCCAGCCCATGGCGGCCCAGCCAGCGGGCGAAGGTCTCGCCGTCGAGCGCGGCTTCGCTCGCCTGGCCGGCGCCGCGGTGCGCGGGCATCGTGAAGCGCCCGGCGGCGGCCACCAGGCCCGCGAATCGCCGGTACTGCTGCGCCGTCGCCGACCCCGGGTCCGCCGGTGGCAGCAGGCCATCGTGCCAGCCGCCGTCGACGAACAGCCGCTCCTGCGGGCTGTGGCACAGGTGCCGCTCGTCCGCCAGCGTGCGGCCGAGTTCGCTGCGCAGCAGCCCGATCTCGTGCGCCCACTCGACCAGCTCGTGCGCCGGCGCGCGCGGCACCGGGAGGTAGTGCGCGCCCAGCGGGCAGGGCTGGCCGGCCAGGTGGTGGCCACGGCTGTTGCCGCCGGGCTCGGCCTCGAGCTCGAACACGCGCAGGTCGTCGATCCCCTGGCGAACCAGACCCCGCGCGGCGGCCAGCCCGGCGACGCCCGCCCCGACGACGATGGCCGCGGCACGCCGCACCGGCCCCCCGGTGGCGGGGCGTGGCGACATGAGCCGGTGCCCACGTGCCGGGTCCTGGCCGACCCAGCCTCCGGCCAGCGCCAGCGCGGGCTCGTCGCCGCAACCGGCCAGCGCCAGCGCGCCGGCCCCGTGCAGCCAGCGCCGGCGGCTCAGTGCTGCACCTTGCCCCATTCGGCCTCGAAAAGGTGCACCAGCGACTGGTTGGACAGCCGGTTCGGCGACGCCGGCACACGCGACATGTCGGGCGGAAACTGCAGCATCGCGGGCAGGCCTTCGGGCGTCAGGAAGCGCAGGCCGGGCGGCAGCGCGGCCGCCGGCCGGAAGGGCCGCCGGCCGGCGACCACGAAGCCCCATTCGCCGAAGCTGGGCACATGCGCGTGGTACGGCGTGGCCGTGAAGCCGACTGCCTCCAGCGTCGTGACCACCGTCCAGTAGCTCTGGCGCGCCACCAGCGGCGAGGTCG
>Ga0209573_1000427_pt1 | contig 91219 bp, 75 predicted proteins | sample TNRBio252014_DNA_FD_185870 | JGI IMG/M metagenome (GOLD analysis project Ga0209573, IMG submission 185870) | Wastewater treatment Type I Accumulibacter community from EBPR Bioreactor in Madison, WI, USA - TNR Reactor_6/25/2014_ DNA (SPAdes)... | ecosystem: Engineered > Bioreactor > EBPR >... | reverse complement strand
TACCAAATTAAAAATTAAATTTCTTCTCTGTGTCTCTCTGTGAATCCTCTCTTCCCCCTCTGTGTAAAAATCTTTATTATAATTAATTTTTGAAAATATTTGACTTGGTATTTTGAGAAGTTTAACGACGAAATCACCGGCGCGCAAAACGCGTCCGGTGCATTGATTTTGTTAGAAACTAAAGGTAAACCAAAAAATATTTATAAAGCAATAACAATTTATTTTCATAGTCATTTTATATCTCTAAAGCCAAAACTGCCACCATTTTTTTTTAAAATTATTTGACTTCTTTTTTAAAATTTTAATTATTTCCTTTTTGAATAAAGCATACGATACAAATTCTGTCGCACTGCAAAACAACACACCTTCTGCATCTGGATGTTTAATGGCAAGTTCAAGAATTTCTTTGCCGGACTTAATTAGGTTAAAACTTTTTGGATATTTGTTTAAAAACAAATAAGGGTCAGCACAAGCTTTTATCATAATGTTGCCTTTTGGAGTAGTTACTAGCGTAAACACCACTAAATCTTCTTTTTTTAATACTGCACGCACATCAACTAATATTTCATCGCTACCAACTGCTTTAACTAGAATTCCAAAATCAGAATCACAAATTAAATTATTAATTTGATTTACAATTTCACTTGAATTTTTATCTGCTACTTTTGATATAAGATTAGAAATTAACATATTTCTTCTAACAATGTTATTATCTGTCAGATATGATAAATAACACTTTTTGATTGTATACATTATATGTTCCATTTTTAAAAATGTTGTTATTAGGCTAGTTTGCAAATAGAGTATTGTTTTAGGCGGTTTTTCTAAGTTGTTGTATATCAATAATTTGCGGATTAGTTTTCTATTATTAAACTTTGATAAATAACATCAAATGAATATTTTTCGTAAATAATTGAAAATAAAGTGGTTAGGTGTGAAGTTGACAATATCGTAATTTTTAATTTTCTCTATAGCGATTTTTCTGCTACCTGATTTAATAAAAAACTTTGAATCTCACATTCATAAAAGCTATCAATCTTTAATGAGATAATCTTAGACTTGTTTTAATAGTTTAACGGTGTGACAAATTTTCCCTATAAATAGACTGCAAGTGCTGATTGTTTTCGAATTTAAAAATTCTGAAAATTCTCTTGTTTTTTTTTGGCATATTTAAAGGGTGTGTTCGCATCATGATGTGTCTTTGGTAACACGGCAAACACGCCCTTATAAAAGTATTACAAAACTTCATCATAAGGTGAATGCACACAATCTAATTAATGAGGGTTGTTCTTTTTTGTTTTTAGTCTTCACTACCAGACCGCGGTGGTGCGACATATCGCGGGTCTGGTTACGCACTTTTTTGCGTAGCAAGATCGGCGAAGTGTCGCACGACTGTTGTCTGGAAGAGAAGTCGCCTATTAAAATTTCAAAAAACTTCATCATAAGGTGAATGCACTCTTCAAATAAGAGATCAGAATGCTTGTATAATAGCAGTGAAACAAGCGAAAAATCCCCGCTTGTTAAGTGGCCGGGGTGGTTATGAACTTCCGGTTGCAAAGCAATTCTTATTTGAATAATCATTGGACTTGAATTTCGCTCCTCTTACCCGAAGCATTGTAGAAAAAACGGCAATTTTATAGTTTGTATACGCAAAGTTATTATTGTTTTTCGTTTTTATGAATATCACTTATAATATTAAGTCAAAGACAATAGTATTGCTTAAAAAAAGGAAGAAATTTGGTCGCATCAGATTTTCCGTTTCTCATCATTCGACTTTGGCCTGAGCATCATCAAGACGAAACTACATTAAATGAATTGATTGAGGCATTGCAGAGCAATAAACTTGCTTGTGATGAAGTTTGGTTTTGTACTGAAATTGGTTTTCCTTCATTAGGTGATCACGAGAAGTCTGCTAAGCTTATGGCATCTGCCGCACAAAAAATACAAAAACTTGGGATACTAACTGGTTTACAAATTGCTAATACTTTAGGGCATGGTGGGCTAAGTTTTTTGATGGATACGGCAGGGGCAAATTGGCCAATGATGGTGGGTCATGATGGGCAAACAGGTGAGCCTAACCCATGCCCTCGTTCTAAAGTGGCACTTGAATATTTGCATCAATTAGCGCAGGTTTATTCCGTTTGGCAGCCGTCCTCCGTCTGGATAGATGACGATTTGCGAATGAGTCGACATGGTAATGTTACTTATTGTTGCTTTTGTGATTTATGTTTGGAGGAATTTTCTATCGAGCAAGGCAAAAAATACAATCGTGCTACTTTAGTCGAAGCTTTACATCAAAAAAAAGCAGGTGATTTGCGATTGGTTTGGACAAAATTTAATGCTCAAAGTTTAGCTGGCATCGCTAGTGTTATCGGTAAGGCGGTTCAAAAGGTGGCACCAAATTGTCGATTGGGTTTACAGCAAATAGGTCATGAACCGTTTTTATATTCAGGCCCTGATTGGAACCCAATGTTAGAAAAACTAGCATTCGAATCAAAACAACCATCGGGTGCAAGGCTGGGTCATGGTTTTTATCACGATCAAAAGCCACGACAAATGATTCAAAAGGCTAATTTAATTGCAAGACAAGTTTCTAGGTTGACTAGTTGTACTAATCAAGTTTGTGTGGAAGTGGATAATTATCATCATAATGCTTTTGGCAAAACTGCACATGGTATGGTGGTGGAATCAGCTTTAGGGTTAGCAATGGGTTGCAATAGCCTTTCTTATGCAATTTTGTGTTCCAATCATGAACCGATGTCATGGTACAAAACATATTTATCTAAAATTAATCAGTGGCGACCCTTTTTTCAAGCCTATACCAATCTAAATAAAAATACAAAAATCTGTGGAATTGAAATGCCACTTAGTATGAATCATGTCGCAAGAGAGTTGCAAGAAAGTGAAGCTTTGTTTGCTTGGTCAGAAGTTAATGTTGTAGATAAAACTACAGAAATGCAGTGTTTAGGGTTACCTATTTTTGCATCAAGCGAAATATCGCAAGGTGCATTTTTACAGGCCAATGTGATTGCAGGCTTCTCAGATGAAGAGTTGGTTGAATTAATAAAAGCTGGTGTTATGTTGGATGGTTTGGCGGCATTTTACATTCAAGAGAGAGGTTTGGGTAAAATGTTAGGAGCCACCCTGAAGGAAGTTCCCTTGCCTGTGCCTTACCAAGAAAGAATTTCAAATGACCCAATAAATGGAGTTTTTGGCGGTAAGTTATGGCGGGGCTATTCAAATTCTTCGCGAGTATTTTTAATAGAACCAACCACATCTAAGTTTCAAGTTTTAGGTAATTATGTAGATAGGTTTGAAAAACATTGTGGTTATGCAACTGTGTTAATTGAAAATAATTTGGGTAGTAGAGTAGCAATTTTTGGGTTTTATGGCTGGGAAGATGCACCAAGTGGTGGCAAACGCTATCAAATGCTTCTAGCGGCGGATTGGGTAGCCAAAAATCAGCTTTCTGTCTTTTTAAAATCACAAGTTCAGGTCATGGTAGTGCCACGGACCAATCAAAAAGGTGAGCTTATTAGTGTATTTTTACTTAATGCCAGTATTCAAGATACTGGCCCAATTGAGTTATTATTACGAAAAACGAAAAGCAACGATGCACTTTGGGTTACGCCAAACAAGATTAAGCAAAGTATTAGCTTAAGTGACAGTAATCACGAAAAAATATGCGTTATCCCGAATTTAGAAAGTTGGTCTGTTGGTTATATTGAATTGGCAAATAGTTAAATATATCTTTCAACCCCTTGTATATTTTATTAATAGTGAATTTACGACTTCACTAAAGTATAATTTTGACTATTTTTTTTCAAAACTGCTAAATTTAATTGGATTTTGCTGTATATACTAGTATATTGAATAATGAATCCTCTTCTAATTCCCAGCCAAAAATTTCAAAAATTACTTTTTACAAAGGATTTTGTCTATGAAAAATTTTTATTTTTCAGCAACTCTTACTTTGCTCACCATTTTAAATTTTTTGTCAGTATCTTCTGATGATGGTTTAGAAGAGTTTAGAATTAAGCGCAAGGAAACTTATGAGTTTACCAAAGAGCCAACTGTTAAGAAAGATGGCGATAAAGTTTCGATTGAATTTTCAACGAAAGACTATTGCGATGTAACTGTTGCCGTTATTAATAGAGATGGTGACATTGTTCGACATTTGGCATCTGGAGTATTAGGGGAGAATGCGCCTATTCCTTTTCAGCAAAAATCTTTATCTCAATCATTAGTATGGGATAGCAAAGATGATCGCGGTAAATATTTGGATAACCTGAGTGAGTTAAGTGTTAGAGTTTCTTTAGGTTTAAAACCTACTTATGAAAAAGACTTATATAATTCCTATTATAAAAGAATTAGTGGAATGCCTGCAATCGCTACTGCTAAGGAAGGTCTTTATGTTTATGAGGGCTTAGGAAGGGATGTTATTCGATTATTTGGGCATGACGGGGAATATATTAAAACGATTTATCCATTTCCGGCTAGTAAAATTGGGGAAGTAAAAGGAATAGAATGGACTCAATTTGCAGGTCGCGAAAAAATACCAGTAAAAAATAGTAATTATCATCAGACCTTATTATCTTCAGGCAGTAATGATGATCAAGAGATGGGGCCAAAGTCTGGGATGAAAGGTAAAGGGGCTTCCTGTATTGCCGCTCAAAATGGCCGTATCGTAATTGGTGGCCAGCATCTTAATCGGTTACATGCAGATGGTTCCTCTGGAGGTCTACCATTAAAAGGCCCAGAAGTTGGTTTATTGCTAAAGCCAGGTGGAGGTTATGGTGGTATTGGTAATGAAAAGAAAGTAATTGGCCCATCGTCAGCAGCATTTTCGCCTGACGGCAAAACAGTTTATTTTACAGGAATAATGTGGGGTCAGAAATATGGTTTATCGGGAAGTATTCAAACAGTTTTAAAAGTTAATTACGAAACCAATGATGAGGCAACAGAATTTGTTGGAAAAAACAATTTTACTGATTTTGGTTCTGATGATAATCAAGTAGCGTTGCCTTCATCTGTGGATACTGATCAACAAGGTAATGTTTACATTTCAGATTTCTGCAATAATCGTGTACAAGTTTTTAATGCGAGCGGTAAACTTTTAAATTCCATAAAAGTCAACAAGCCTGCTAAGGTTTTAGTTCATAAATCAACAGGTGTAGTGTATGTCTTCACTTATGGTTTAATTGGTGTGCCGAATGATATAGTGAAAAGAGAAAATTACGATATGAATAAAGTTGAGAGGAAACTTACTTCCTATAGTGCATTTCCAGAATTTAAACCATTAACACTTCCAGATTTTCCGCTTGACCCTTTAGCTGAAACTAGTCGATTTGTAGAAGGTAATTCGTTTCAGATTGCTTTGGATTCATGGAGCAAGGATCTTGCTTTTTGGATAGTGCGTCGAAAATATGTGCATAGTGCAGTTGATGATGCCGCGGGTGGTCGTCGATCAAGGGAATTTAAAAATACAGAAGAAGAAAATGCCATTAAGCGTATTGAGTTGATAGATTCAAAATGGGTGACAAAAGATAATTTTGGAACTAGAGTAAATAAAGAAATTGTGCGGCCTAAACCGCCTGGTTGGAACATTCAACATTTATATGTTAACCCTAAAACTAAAAAGCTTTATATAGGAGAAGAGGATAGTGGCCCTACGGGTAAAGCTTTTACTCAATTAATAGAAATAAACCCAGAGACGGGCCAATCAAAAATTGTTGAGTTGCCTTATAATCCGATGGATATGGCGATTGATTTGGATGGTCTTGCCTATTTAAGAACTTTGAATGTTGTTACACGATATGATATGGAAACTTGGAAGGAAGTTCCTTTTGATTATGGAGCAGAAAAAGATGCTGTTGGGCGAGACGGGGGTATGGGAGGAAGATCAAGCCCTGTTATTTCATCGCTATTTTTACCGGCTACTAATGCGGTCTGTTATCATCAAGGGGGGATAGATGTTAATGTAAAAGGCGATATTATTGTTGCTTGTCATAATCGGCTTACGATGGAAGCAAGTGAAACGGGTGATGGGCATGCGCATGGCGCAATGCCAATTTTTAAGACATATCAGCCGGCAATATACCCTGGTCGTCATCAATCTACCATATCGGTTTGTTTGCATATTTGGAGTAAGAATGGGCAGATAAAATTAGAAGATGTTGTGCCTGGTTGTCCGCAAACAGATGGTGTGTTTTTGGATGAAAATGACAATGTTTATTTTATGGCAACACCTTTTAGAAAAATTAACGGTAAAAAACTCGACGATGGTAGTTCTTCTACTATATTTAAATTTCAATCTAAGAAAGGTCGTTTTTTAACGGATGTTGGTTCGCCTGTTCCGTTAGAGAAATCTAATTACCCTAAGAAACACCAAGAAATTGCTGATTTGTGGGCAGAGAATTATGAGTGGGTTTATGGTGGTGTTGGGTTTGGCGGTTTTAATATTGCAGGTTGTGCGTGTTGGTTTGCTAGATTTAAATTGGATTATTTCGCAAGATCATTTGCCCCAGAGCCTATGCAATATGCGGTTTCAGTTTTGGATGCAAATGGTAATTTAATAACGCGAATTGGAAGATATGGAAACAATGATTCAAAAGGGCCTAACAGTAAAGAGCCTTTAGGTGGGGATGAGGTTGGTTTTTTTCACCCTTGTTTTGTTGGTGTTCTTACAGATAAAAGGTTGTATGTTTCTGATATTGGAAATGACAGAATTGTTGCTGTTAAATTGGATTACCATGTAAATAAGGTTGTGCCAATTATTAAATAAATGGGCTTTTTGACTTTTATAAATCAAAGGGTTAAACGGCGGTAGTTTAGCTCGTAGCGCCCTTTGAGTTGTACGCACGATGCTAGTTACAAAACGCTGAAATACAATGAATAATGAAAAAATGGAGTCAATATAAAATTAGAGATTGAAAGAATCAGAAGTATTATGGGGGTAAAAAGTTAAGAATTTTTTAACCACTGAAAGCACTGAAATACACTGAAAAAGAAAAAAAGCTGATAAGTTTAATTTGCAAGTAAGAAAACTCTTTGTTTTGATTTCTTGGCCATTGAAAATATAAAACAAGAGGTTGAAAGAATCAGTAGTAATATGGGGGTAATAAGGTAAGAGTTTTTTAACCACAGAAAGCACTGAAATACACTGAAAAAGAAAAAAAGCTGATAAGTTTAATTTGCAAGTAAGAAAACTCTTTGTTTTGAATTCTTGTCCAATTAAAATATAAAATTAGAGATTGAAAGAATCAGAAGTATTATGGAAGTAATAAATTAAGAATTTTTTAACCACTGAAAGCACTGAAATACACTGAAATAAGAAAGAAATTGAAATGAGAGAATTAATCTGAAAAGTTTGAACTTAAATACAGAAAATTCTGAAATATGCTTCAATAAGAATGAAATTGTGTAAAATATATTAAAGCTGCAGGAAAATTTAGCTTGAAAAGAATTTGTTGTTTTTCTTTTTTAGTGTTTATCTGTGCCTTCAGTGGTTTAAAAGCATTATTTTAATCTGGAGTAAATTTCATTGGAAGAATACCTTTATGAAAAAGAAACCTTTGCAATCCGCGGCGCTATTTTCGAAGTTTATAAAGAAATGGGAAGTGGTTTTCTAGAAACTGTATATCAAGAATGCCTTGAAAAAGAATTTCAGAAACAAGGGATACCATTTTTAGTGCAAAAAATGCTTTCTCTATCATATAAAGGTGAATTACTTGTACAAACATATAAGCCTGACTTTATTTGCTTTGATAGTATAATTTTAGAATTGAAAGCAGTTAAGCAATTGGCTCCAGAACATTCTGCACAATTGTTAAATTATTTAAAGGCTACTAATTTAAAACTTGGACTACTTGTTAATTTTGGGGCCTACCCAAAAGTTCAAATTGAGAGATGGGTGCTTTAGTTAAGAGTTTTTTAACCACAGAAAGCACAGAAATACTCTGAAAAAGAAAAAAATGCTGATAAGTTTAATTCGTAAGTAAGAAAAACTCTTTGTTTTGATTTCTTTGCCGTTGAAATTATAAAATTAGAGGTTGAAAGAATCAGAAGTATTATGGGGGTAAAAAGTTAAGAATTTTTTAACCACTGAAGGCACTGAAATACACTGAAAAAGAAAAAAAGCTGATAAGTTTAATTTGCAAGTAAGAAAACTCTTTGTTTTGATTTCTTGGCCAATTAAAATATAAAATTAGAGATTGAAAGAATCAGAAGTATTATGGGGGTAAAAAGTTAAGAGTTTTTTAACCACAGAAAGCACAGAAATACTCTGAAAAAGAAAAAAATGCTGATAAGTTTAATTCGTAAGTAAGAAAAACTCTTTGTTTTGATTTCTTTGCCGTTGAAATTATAAAATTAGAGGTTGAAAGAATCAGAAGTATTATGGGGGTAAAAAGTTAAGAATTTTTTAACCACTGAAGGCACTGAAATACACTGAAAAAGAAAAAAAGCTGATAAGTTTAATTTGCAAGTAAGAAAACTCTTTGTTTTGATTTCTTGGCCATTGAAAATATAAAACAAGAGGTTGAAAGAATCAGAAGTATTATGGGGGTAAAAAGTTAAGAATTTTTTAACCACTGAAGGCACTGAAATACACTGAAATAAGAAAGAAATTGAAATGAGAGAATTAAGCTGAAGAGTTTGAACTTAAATACAGAAAATTCTGAATATATATTAAAACTGCAAGCAAAAAATATTTTGAAAAGTGTTAGTTTGTTTCATTCAACTAAAGCATTCACCAGTCAATACTATTGCATTTAATTTACAATGTCGGAGCGTTATGTATTGCTGTTTTAATTTAAATAATTGTCAATAGTTCTGTGGCGCTTCATTAAAAGTTATTTTCAATCGTTGCGGAGTTGTGATTTTTTTTCATCCAATTTTGTGGTGTTTTTTGAAAAAATGCCTACTATGCTTTAAATAAATAAATCAAAATTTTAAAGAGGTTTTTGCATGAGTATTATAAAAATGTTATCGCTAATTTTGAGTTTTTTTGCATCATTATCTTTAATGGCTGATGAAACGGCAAAAACGACAGTTTTGGGCAAAGCGGCCAATGAAATGAAATCAGGTGAATGGAAGAAATTGGAGACGGTTGGTTTTAACAAAGAATTGCTACTTTCTGGGGGTAAATCGATATTGCCCTACACAAATAAGGCCGCTTGGGATTCTAAAACAGAAACAGTTTCGTTTATTGGTATGTGCCATATGACGCCACCAATGAAGCATATTCAGTATAATGCGAAAGACAATACTTGGCTTGTTTTGCCACCAGAAGAGTGGTACAAGGAAAATGTTTGGTTTCATGCTTACGATAATAGTACGGCTTCGAATGGATATTTTTATCACAATTTTTGGGGCTCGCGTGTTTGGCAATTTGAAATTTTAAAGAAGGAATGGGTTGAACTGCCTAATGTTTTAGTAAAAGGAAGTCATGGTGCTTCTTTAAGTTTTTTCCCTGATATGGGCAAAAATGGTAGTTTGATACATTTATTTGGAAGCAACGGGGTTCAGATCTATGATTTAGAAACGAAAAGCTGGAAAAAATTCGATAAAAAAGTAAGGGAGATTGGGCCATATCATAATGTGTCTGCCTATCACGCAAAAAGAAAAACGCTGATATTTGGGGGTGGGAATGGATGCAAGATTTTGTATGAATTAAATTCTGAGGGGAATATAGCGGAATTAAAACCTGCACCATTACCTATTGGAGTAAATTCTTCAACTTTTGTGATAGACCCTGCCAGTGGAAATTTAATTGTATATGATTATTTAAAAACGCAGAAGATTTATTCTCTTGATATTGATAAAGAGGGTAGTGATTGGGTAGAAAAACCTGTAAGCGCAGAATTTAGTAAATATAGGGCTAATTCAGCGGTTGTATCGATTGAAACATATGGGGTGACCATGTGGTTTAATGATTTGGGCGTTTTTCTCTATAAGCATTAATTTGTGTTTCTTTGATTTTTTTAAAAAGGTGTGTTTTTTGTAAGAACTCTAGTTTTTGGGGTTGCTGATGAGAGAGCGGTAGAGACGGGTTTGAAATCCGTCTCTGCGCATATTATGAATTGTGGTTCGCCTAAAAGTGTTACCAAGCCACATCATGAGCCGAACACACTGCTCTATAAAAAGAACAATTTTAACTTAAAGTCTTAAACACCCGAGATTATAAGATAGTACGGTCGCAAATAATTCGGTAAAGTTTGGTGAATTTGATACTAAAATTAAAGGTAATGGGGGTATAATTAAGTGTAGAAAATTCAGCGTCTTTTAAGAACTTACCTAAAAATACATATAATGTTTAGGAAAAACTACTTTGAATACAGCAAAACATAAAAATATTTTACGGTTGTTGATTGCATTTTTACTGGTATTGCTAGTTGTGAGTGCGGTGCATCTTTTTAATACTTTTCGATCTTATGATACTTTAAGTGGGGTTGAATCGGTAAATGAAAAATCTTCAATGCCTGATGTTGAGCATCCTAATGTGAATACAACTGAGTCTTTGACAGGTTCTAAGCCTGAGAATGAATCTGCATATACTTTGAATAATGAAAATCAGAAACAGGAACAAGAAAAAGAAAAAGAAAAAGCTCCTAAAGAATCTAATGATTCGATGGACCCTATCATTATTGAAAAGGAAAAAGCCCAATCGGTAAAGGGTACAGCTTCAGGTAAGCAATTTGTATTAAAGAGTTTTCTGCCAGTTTTAGATGAGGATTGGTTAGTTGAAAAACAAAAGGATTATGACCAAGAGAGGGCGGAAGCGATAGCCTTAGCAAAAAGTAGAAATTGGCCACTAGATAGCGAAAATTTATTTGTTAGAGGTGTTCAAGAGGATCGATTACTATATTATCAGGTTGAGAATACGAATGCTGCTATTTCAACGGGGGCCAATTTAGTTAGAAATACTTCCCCTTATTTTGTGAATGGTACTGGTATCAATGTTGGTGTTTGGGACGGTGGTGCGGTCATGCCGACTCATCAAGAAGTAACTGGTAGGGTTACTGTTAAGGATGGTTCCGCAAATCACTACCATGCAACGCATGTTGGTGGAACTATAATTGGTAATGGGGCTTATGCGCCTGCATTAGGTATGGCACCATCGGCAACGATTGATAGTTACGATTGGAATTCGGATATTACCGAAATGGGTTCTCGTGGTGCGCGTACACCAGGCGACACAGGGAGAATTCAAATTTCAAATCATTCTTATGGTGTGATAAGTGGTTGGACATACGACACAGGTTCCTTTTCTGGTAACACAGGTTGGCATTGGTTAACTAATATTTCGACCTTGACAGATAAATTTTTTGGGCAATATAATTCAGAGGCGGCAAGTATGGATGAAGTGGCGTATAATGCCCCATATTATTTGATTTTTAAATCTGCAGGTAATGATCGTAGCGATGGCCCTGTAAATGGCGAAACAGTTTATTATTGGAATGGAGCTTGGCAAAGTATTGTTTATAATAATGCATCGCATCCTAAGGGTGACGGTGAATATAAAAGTGGTTATGATACGATACCAACCGCTGGTAACGCTAAAAATATTATTACTGTTGGTGCCGTTTATGATGCTGTTCTTTCAGGAAATAGAAATTTGTCTCAGGCAACAATGTCAACATTTAGTGGTTGGGGGCCAACGGATGATGGTCGTATTAAACCTGATGTTGTTGGAAATGGAGTTGGGTTAGTATCGGCACATTCATCAGGTACAAATATTTACGCATCATTAAGTGGTACAAGTATGTCATCTCCAAATATAACAGGCTCAACGGCATTGATATTGGATTACTTTGACAATTTATTTGTTGGCCACATGATGCGCGCTAGTACCATTAAAAGTCTAATTATTGCAACTGCTGATGATATTGGGCCAGCGGGTCCTGATTATCAAAATGGTTGGGGGTTAATGAACACAAAAAAAGCGATTGACTTGATTAGTGACTATGCAACAAGCCCAGGTAACAAAATGATTGTAGAAGGTCGACTTGATTCAACAACGAATACTAGTGATGCATGGGTTTATGAAAGTGACGGTTTAAGCCCGTTCATAGCAACTATTTCTTGGACAGACCCAAAGGGGACTTCCACAAATAGTACGGATTCCACAACATCTAGATTGGTAAATAATCTAAATCTTCGCGTATTGGCACCAGATGGAAGTACTTATTATTACCCCTATGTTTTAGATGGATCAAACCCGAGTACATTAGCAACAACGGGTGTCAATAATATAGATAATACAGAATTGGTGCGTATTGCATCGCCTGTTGCGGGTTTGTATACAGTGAAGGTTGAATACAGTAATACTTTAACTGGTGGTAGTCAGTATTATTCGTTAATCATGCAAGGTGTGAAAAAAAATGTTGACAATGGTTTGCCATTGCCTGTTTCTTATACTTTAGGCACAACGAGCGGTGGCTTGCAAGAAATTCATATTTACGGTAGTAACTTTTTATTGGGTGCGAACACTATTTTTAGAAAATCGGGAAATTCGGATGTTGTTTTGACGAAACAACAAGTTACCCCAGAATATATAAAAGGTTGGATACCTGAAAATACTATTTTAGCCTTAGATTGGGAAATTAGAGTAACGAACCCTGATGGTAAAATGGGTAGCACGCTACCGGTACCAAAATCAAAGATTAGTAATATTTCAAATGGCTCTGTATTAACTGGCGTAAATTTTACTATTTTAGGAACTTCTACAACAAATGGGCAACCTGTAACCTCTGTAAAGATTATCATAGATGATGTTACTGAAGTTCAAGCCATTAATACAGGTACAAATTTTTCTACTTGGTCTTATGTTTGGGCATTACCTGTCGAAGATGGCACAATAAACCATACAATTAAAACAATAGCATATACGGCAAATTTTCAAGAACAGTCACCAACTACTTTAACGAGTATCTCTATCGATACGATTGCGCCTGCAATTCTTGTGAGTGTTAATACCAATACAACTACTGAAGCTGGTGGGTTTGCAATTGTTTCTGTTAATCTTCAGAAAAAACCTACTAACAATGTTGTTTTGAATTTTTCCTCAAGTTTAACAAGTGAAGGTACACTTTCTAAAAATCAAATGACCTTTACCCCTGTGAATTGGAAAACAATTCAAACTTTAAATGTGATAGGCGTAGATGATTTAATTCAAGATGGAAATATTAATTATTCTGTTGTTATTCACCCTGCAAGTAGTTCTGATGTAGCTTATCATGGTGTGGACCCAGCGGATATTTCTTTTACAAATATTGATGATGATACTGCCAATATAATTGTAACTGGTTCTAATTTAGTTGTTTCGGAAGGTTCAAGCACGGCAAATTTTCAAGTTCGTTTAGCAACCCAACCAAGCGCTGATGTTACTATTAATTTGGTATCGAGTGATATAACTGAAGGTACTATTTCTGCCTCATCGATCGTGTTTAATTCAAGCAATTGGATGAATAATGTTACGGTTACCGTTACAGGAGTTGATGATGCAATAATTGATGGTGATATTGATTTTTTAATAAACTTTACATCTATTACTTCAGGTGATGCCAACTACAATGGGCTATCGGTATCGTCAATCAATGTGAAGTGTTTGGATAATGAGAATGCTGGTTTAATAGTCAATTATACTGGCTTAGAAAGTACAGAGGGTGGTTTGAGCAATTCACTACAATTAACCTTGTCTTCACAGCCAACTGGCACAGTAACCTACGCTCTAACTTCAAGTGCTACATCGCAGGTATCTTTTTCGGCTAATTCTGTTTCATTTAATGGAAGCGATTGGAATCAGGCTAAAAACATAGTCGTGACGGCAATTAATGATCATTTAGACGAAGATGATTTGGCGATTTCAATTTATTTTGGCCCTGCTATTTCATCAGATATTCGATATAACGGAAATGTAAATTCTTTAGCATATACCATTAAGGATAACGATACTTCTAATATTATCGTTTCAGCTATGTCTGGCAATCTACAAGAAAATGGAATTAATGGAAGTTTTACGATTGTACTTCAATGTCAGCCGACTCATTCAGTTACAATTGACTTAACTTCTTCAAATACCGATGAAGCTATATTGCCAATTTCTACCTTTATTTTTACCGATCAGAATTGGAATATTCCTAAAACTGTTGCGGTACATTCGGTAGATGATGGGGTTATAGACGGCGATATTTCTTTAACTATTAATGGCACTCTAACAACGAATGACTTGAAGTATCAAGTGGTATTATTCCCGCCCGTCACTGTGATTAATGTGGATGATGAAGTACCTTCGATTGTAGTGACAGTGTCTGATAATTTGGTTTCTGAGGCTGGTAAATCTATTACAGCATTGATTAGCTTAAAAATAGCACCTCTAAATGATGTCACTGTGCCAATTCAATCAAGTGATACAACAGAAGGTTTGGTTTCCCCTAGCTCCTTAATTTTTACTACTTCCAATTGGTCTACGCCCCAAATTGTTACGATTACGGGCGTAGATGACTTTGTTGAGGATGGTAATGTTAGTTTTTTATTGCTGACGGGTAGTGCAACTAGTGCAGACAACACTTATCATGGTGTCAATGGGCCAAATAAAGTAATTATTAATATTGACAATGATGATCAAACACCACCTATTGTCACATTAAATGGCAGTGCTGAATTGACGATTCGTTTGGGGGGTGAATATATTGAATTAGGAGCCACTGCTATTGATGCAAAAGAAGGAAATGTTTCATCGAATGTAGTTATAAGTGGTAGTGTAAACCCGTTTTCATTGGGGGCGCAAACGATTTCTTATTTTGCTTCTGACTCAAAAGGGAATATGAGTAGTGCTGTGACTAGAACAATTCATGTTGTGAATACGGCGGGGTTAAATATACCTATAAAAGATTATTTGATCAATGAAAATGGCGGTAAAGATTCGATTACCATTTCATTAAAAGATGCACCCAAATCAAATGTGGTTGTTTTATGTAAGATTGTTGGTTTAGGCGCTAATGTAACCCCTCAGAGTTTAACTTTTAATAGTAGTAATTGGAATCAAAACCAAACTGTTTTTGTTAATGCAATTAACGATGATCGCGTTCTAGAAATGACAGGTACAATTAGTGTTGAAATCGATAAGCCGAATTCAGAAAGTAATTATTCTATTGTGCCGAATGTTTTAATTAATTATGTTATTAAAGAAGATGATGAAAATGGTTTTGATCTTTCTACTAGAACAATTAATTTTTCTGAAAATTTAGGTGCGGCTGAAGTATTGGTCGCTTTGCGCTCAGAGCCTACATCAATTGTAAATATTGAGGTTGGTAATTCTGATAATAACCGTTTAAATATATCTTCAAAACTTTTAGCTTTTAATAAAGAGAATTGGAAGCAGAAGCAAAAAGTAATCATAAGTTCTATTAATAATGACAGCCCTAGAGCGAACCCAAACCAAACGATTCGCTTTTCTATAGGCAATGGAAGCGATTCAGGCTATTTGACTTTAAATAGTGATCAAAAAATTAAAGAAATTCAAGTCGTTCAGGTAAATGAGGATGTTGCTAATTTTATTGTTAACAACAAAAATTTATTAATCGGACCTTCTTTGTCTGATTCTTTTTCAATTAAATTGATATCGCAGCCTGTTGATCCAGTGAAACTCAACTTAAATAGTCTTATTGAAAACATTAAAATTAATAAGCCTTTTATTGAATTTTCTTCTGATAATTGGGGTAATGAGCAAATTGTTACGGTTTCAGGTACTTCGTCTTCGAATCTTATTTCGAATATTATAATTTCTGTAGACCCAACAAGTGATTTGGATTTTATTAATATTGCGAGTCAAAGTATTTCGGTCGAAGTTATTTCTTCTGAAGATGATTTAAAACAAATTGTTGTGGAGAATAATGCAGGCGGAACAGTTTCTCCCTCTGGTGCGTTCATTGGTAAAGTCGGTAGTAATGTTGCTTTTACGGTGCAGCCAGCAGATGGATACGAGATTGAACGGATATTTATTAATGGTGTAGAGGCGGCTAAGCTGATGAAGTTTTCTGTTGGCATTGTTTCAGATTTGTTCATTAAGGTGTTTTTTGTTCAAAAAAGCCTGATTCCTATTGCAGAGGGAAGTAAGCCAAAACCGAGCGAAGAGGAAAAGATTGCTATTTTACAATTAAATAGTGCAACAGAACCTATAGATACAAAATTAGAAATAATACTTATGCTGAGTAAATTGCAATTAACGGAGACTGAAAAGGCCGAGGTATTGTTAAGCCTAAATAACATAACATTGCTACCTATGAAGAATATTGAAATTCCTTTGATGTCATTAATTAATCTGCAAACAAGTTTGAAAACAGAGAGTGATCAATTGGCAGTATTGTTAATACTTAAAAATTTAACCCAAAACACGACTTTTACTTCAGATCAAAATAGCCAGTTGGTAAAAATTATAAATTCTTTATTGGTTGACTCAAATAATGATTTTAAAAAGACAAACCAAGATGCGATTGAGGCCGTTTTGCTTAAATTGCAGTTGCAACATTTAATGTCTCTTAAGAATTCTAGTTCCGTTAAAAATGAAATCTTACTAGAGCAAATAAAAATGATATCTGAAAAATTAAGTTTGTCAGATACAGCCGAAAAGTTCTTTAGTAGTAGTACTGGCGCAAGTGAATGTTATTTCCCAAAAAGTTTATTTGTGCAATTAAAAAACTCTGGTCATAGTGTAATCTTTTTGAATGAAGTTTATTCGCCATATTCTGCCAATACTTTTTCAGATATATTGATGATTCCCATTAGCGATATTACCAAAATTGAAATACTTGATAATGATTTGAGTCAAATACGCATCAACAATTTATTAGAACCGATTGTAATTAAAATTCCTGTTCGAATTGGTGAAGTAGTTTCTTTGAAATCCAATGAGTTTATACAACCGATGTTCTATAATAAGCAAACTCAAAAATGGTCTAAGGTTGGCATTACGCTAATTGAGCAAAGTGATACTTTTATAACTTTACAAGTTACACATTTGACCAGTTTTGCTTTATTTAAAGCGACAAAGGAATCTTCAGATGTAATTGAGCCAGGCGATGGTGCCAACCCCACGACAAATCCGGTTTCTGGTATTAGTGATAATTCAGGAGGTGGTGGTGGAGGTTGTTCCTATGGGCTAAGCCGCCCCTTTGGTGTATCTGATTTATTCTATGTATTAATTTTTGGGTTGTTTTTGTATTACCGCCGAAAGAAATAAGAAGTTAAAATTACTCAGAATCTTAACCATAAAATTTTAAAATTCGATTTGGATTTTGATATTGAAAAATTCTGTTATCAGAATTTATTGTAATAAATTAATGACAGATTTAGAGGTGGTGTTGGCTTGTGCTGAAATAGAAGAATTAGATTGTATAAGTATTTGAGATTTAGTGAAAGCGGCTGTTTCTGTAGCAAAATCTAAATCGCGAATACGGCTTTCTGAAGCAATCATATTTTCTAAGGCAACTCGCAAATTATTTTCGTTTGTTTCTAAAGTATTTTTTTGAAATTGAGAAATTCGCGTTTTTGTTAAAGTAACAGCTGTAATTGCATCATCCAGTATTGAAATAGCCGTATTTGGGTTTTCAGTTGCCATGTTTTTTTCAGAGGTGACTAGGCTTGCTATGTTACCATGAATATTCCCTAATTTTTGTATTGAGAAATTTTCAATACTTATGCTGTCGTTTATAGGGAAAATGGCATCATTGTTTTCAAATAAGCGACCCGCTGCTTTAATGGTTATTTTATCATTCACAAGACCTTCCTTTTGATTTGCTTTATCTTCGGTTGGCGATTGAACTTCGAAAGTTAATTTACCTGAAAATTTAGAAGAATTAATGGGCAGAACCTGTCCGATACCCTGGTTTTTTTCGCCATTTACAGTAGCTTGAATATCTTGCCCTTTTGCCGTGATTGTTGCATTGTTTTGCGCTAATTGACCTGCCAGCAAACCGCTGTTATTTTTATCTGTAATGGATATTGAAATGTGACTGCCTGCTTCGTTACTGGTTAATAGGATTGAGTTTTGATTTGCAACGGAATTAACACCGGTTTTTGATTTTTCTTTTGCAAAAGCTTTTGAGATTTCTGCTAATGATGTGTTTTCCGCAAAATTAAAATTCTTTTGGCCGTTTGGGCCATTAATAGCTAATTCAGTGTTTGCCTCTAAGTGATTCTTTTTAAATGACAAATTGATTTTTGCGAAATCTGGAAATGCATTGATGGAAAATGGAATTTCTAGATTTGCATTATTCTGAAAATTAGCATTATAAATATCAATTTTGCTGATAGTTTTAGGTTTGTTTAGTTCTACCAAGGTGGCATCACCATTTAATAAACCTTTATTATCAAATTTTGTAATTCTTACTATTTGGTCGATAGATTGGATTGATTTGTCGATAAGGGTTTGTAGATTCTTTTTTTGTTCTAAGGAATTAATAATTTTTGATGATTCTACAGTTGATTTTCTTGCAGAAAGCAAAAATTCATTTATTTTTTGAAGACCATTTGTAGCAACTCCAATAGAGTTAATTGCGTTTGAATTGTTTTTTATAGACTGCTTTATATTCGCAACATTGCTGCGAATTGTATTGCTTTGGCTGTTTTTTTCTGTTGGCTCTGAGATATCATTTGTTAAGGAATGGGTAGACAAATTGGAAGCTGGCTTTGCATTTGTATCGGATTTACGCACAGTGGGGTTTAGGTTTGAACCTTGGAAGGTAATACTGTTCAAACTATGATTTGCCATAAATCCTCCCTGATTTATTGGTAATTTTAAAACATTTTTTTAATTCTTAGTTCCGATAACCTAATTGCCCAAAATTTGGTTTCTATTTAAATTTAGAATACCCCACTCTCGTTATCGAATCGTGGTTTTGATAACTTTAACATATTTTTAAAATTTTTAAAAATCGACCATATATTATCTATTTGAAAACAATTTAAGTTTTTGCAAATAATTTAGTAGAATAAAAAGTTGAAATTAGACAAAATAGTAGAAAAATTGAGAAAAAAGTTGTTTAAATTTTCTTTGGAGGTTGTTTGCTGGTTATCATATTGAAAAATAGAAGTGTATAATGCAATTAGATTTAAGTAAAGTAGTAAAATGTTGTCCGATTTTTAAAGGAGTTTTGCTTTCAGATGATTCTAAGAATTATCAAGTTTGCTACTTTAAAAGTTTCTTTTTTATATCAATTTTTTGTTAAAAAGTTACAAATACTCGCTTTAAATGGCTTGTGAACGATATAGGGGCTAATTCTACTGTGTTTCCTGTTAGAAATCCAACTGCAAAGAAATTTGGTGAAACTGTTTTTTACCTCAAAAAACCTTTGCAAATTGAAACTAAAAATCAAGTTTTAGATGATATATTAGCGTTATTAACAAAACTTGATTTGATGACGGATGAAATGGGAATTCGCTTATCGTTAGATGAGGCCTTGTCAAATAGCATTATCCATGGTAATAAAAGAGACCCCCACAAAAATATAACGATAGAAGTTTTTTATGAAGGTAACCGTTGGGGAATTATCTTTGAAGACGAAGGGGAAGGTTTTGTTCCAAAAGTTATTCCTGATTTTAACGACCCAGAAACCTTGTTAGCCGAAGGTGGTAGGGGTGTCTTTTTGATGCATCATTACATGGATACAGTGGTATATTGCGGTAGAGGCAATGTGATAGAGTTAACAAAAACAGTTGTTAAAGAGAAGAATTCGTAGGTAGAAAAAAATAATGGCAGATTGCCTTTTTTGTAAAATAATTGCAGGTAAGATTCCTTGTAAAAAAGTACATGAATCAGAAAATTTCATTTCTTTTCATGATATTCAGCCCCAGGCCAATGTGCATGTATTAGTAATACCCAAAAAGCATTATGAGCATTTACTAGATGCCTCGAAGGGTATGGAAGTGAATATTCTTGGTCAATATTTGCAAGAAATTGCTAAGGTTGCAGAAATTCTAGGTCTAACAAAAAGTGGTTTTCGAACGGTTTTTAATACTAACGATCATGGTTGCCAAACCGTCTATCATGTACATGCGCATGTTATAGGTGGGGAACAACTTATGGGAAATATGGGATGATTTTTCGATTTATTTTTGCTTTTGTAGTTTTAAGTAGTTGTTTACTTGGTGATGAATCTAAAAAGGAATCCGATTCTGGTTCTAATGAATATAATTTGGTAAAATGTTTATTGGTTGCATTGGAAAACAACCCTTCTTGCAAAAAAGTAGCAATAGACAAAAAAATTGCATCTTTAAATTTTAATGCATCATCTGCCAATTTTGAATGGCAACTATCAAGTACGACTAGTTATACGGATACAAATGATGTGGTATCTCAAACTTTGGGTGTTTCGAAGAAATTTGTTACTGGTACATCGGTTGGCGTTACTTCAAAGGTTACGGAACAAGACAATGCTGTGTTTGATAAAAGCAGTTCTTTGGTTTTTAATATTTCGCAGGAGTTACTAGCAGGGGCTTCTATTAAAGAAAATGAAATGCCTATGTTTATAGCAAAAATTAGAGAAGAGCAGGCCATAAATAGATTGGATGATCAGATTCGTCTTGTTTTGTATCGTGTATCAAGTAATTATTTTCAATATATTAAGAACGAAGAAACAATTAAAGTTAATTATAACGCCTTAAAACAAGCCAAAAAATTTTTAGAAACAATTCAAGAGTTGAAGAAAGCCGGTAAGGGTACGAATCTTGATGTTGCAACTGCAGAAGTTCAAGTGGCTACTCGTGAAGAAGCTGTGTTGCAATCTCAAACCAGAATTTCGAATTCATTGGATATTTTAAAACAAAGTGTGGGCTTAGATATTGATGATGTTATTTTGATTGACAAGAATCTTTCTTTGGATGTAGTATTGCCTGAACTGAAATATGAAGATGCTTATTTGCATGCTATCAATAATCGTACTGATGTCAAAAACACTAAACTTAATATAGAGTTATTAAATCGCGATTTGCTTGCTAAAGAAAGAGAAAAAAAGCCTAATTTGAGATTGTCTTATTCCGCTACTTTTTCAGAAACGAGCGATAGCTTTGGTGATGCAATTAAATATTCAGATGACCCATCCCATGCATTATCATTACAGTTTTCAATGCCACTTCTTAGGAAAAGCAAAGTTGCTGATTATTTAGAAGCGAAATATTCTTTAGAAAAATCGGATATAGAATTATGGGAAGTCACTCAAAATATTAAGATTGACATCAAAAGAATCATGAGAGAAATAGAACAAGTTATCAAAACCTTAGAAGTACAAACGCAAAGAATGAAAACCGAAGAAATAAGAGTTCAAAGTTTTGAAACGCGTTTCGAAAATGGTCTTATTGATAGTTTAGAGGTTACGCGAGCTTATGATGACCTTGATAAAGCTCGTATTGATTTGATTAATAGCAAATTAAACTTAAAAATTCTTGTTTCTGAGTATCATATTGCGTTAGGTTCACAGCCAACCATTATTTTAGAGAATGAAAAAAAATTACAGAATATGAAGACAGATCAAAAGTAATGTTTAATTATCTTAAGAAAAAATTAGATTTAATTTCTGAATTATTAATCATCAAACAAACTGTTTTTGCTTTACCATTTGCTTATATTGGGGTTTTGTTGGCTTTTTTAAGTCAACATGCAAATCATATAAATTCGGTGGAATTATTTAATTGGCGTATTTGGGTGTTTGTTACTTTGGCTATGATTGGGGCCCGCACTGCTGGCATGTCTTTGAATCGGATTATCGATCGAAAGATTGACAGTGAAAATCCAAGAACTCAAAATAGGGCACTTGTTACCGGAAAATTAAGTGTCAGCTCTGTTTGGCTATTAGCTGTTTTTAGCTTAGGCTTGCTATTTGTAAGTGCATACTTATTAAACCCGCTTTGCTTTGCGTTATCGCCCTTAGCTGCCTTATTATTATTTGCCTATAGTTATTGTAAACGATTTACTTGGTTTAGTCATTTTGTATTAGGAATTGTAGAAGCATTTGCCCCAATTGGGGGTTGGTTTGCTGTGACGGGTACTTTTCATTGGGTGCCAATTATTCTTGGTGTATTGATTGTATTTTGGATGGTTGGTCTAGATGTGATTTATGCATGTCAAGATTATCAGCATGATAAAAAAGTAGGTTTATATTCCATACCAAGCCGATTTGGTTTAGCAAATGCACTATTAATTGCCAAATTTTCGCATTTAGTTTGTATGATTTGCATTGTACTTGTTGGGTTGTTAATGCCGCTTACCTTTGTGTATTGGGTTGGCGCGTTTATCATTGGGGGATTGTTTGTATACGAGCATTCGCTAGTATCACCAGGAGATTTAAGCAAAGTACAGATTGCTTTTTTTAAAGTAAATTCTTGGATAGCTGTTTTGTTAGCATTTTGCATTGGCGTAGATGTTTTTTACACCATTATGTGTTCATCCTCCATCAGTGGTGGTTAAAAAAAGGATATTTCTAAAATGAAGCATTTCGTAGTCGCATTAACGGGAGCAAGTTGTTCCATTTATGGTATACGATTAATAGAAGTGCTAGCAGAACTCGGTAATCGTGTGACCGTTATTTTTACAGAAAATGGTTTAAAAGTTACGGGGTACGAGCTTAAAAAAAGTTTATTGAATAAAAGTTTTGATGAAATTAAAGGTGTTTTATTTAACCCAAAATTTAATTCTCAGATCACGATAGTTGATAATCAAAATATTTTTGCTTCTTGTGCTTCAGGTACAAATGCAAGTGATGCTTTGGTTGTCTTGCCATGCAGTATGGGCACTTTAGCGGCTATTTCGCAAGGGCTTTCTACAAATTTAATTCAACGAGTTGGTGATGTAATGCTTAAAGAACGCAAGAAAATAATTCTTTGTACTCGTGAAGCGCCCTATTCTTTGATTCATTTAAAAAATATGGTAAGTTTTACGGAAGCGGGGGGTGTGATTATACCTTGTTCGCCCGGTTTTTATTTGCACCCTGAGACTATAAATGATTTGATTAATTTTATGGTAGGTAAAGTGCTTGATGTATTAGGTGTTGTTCATTCCGTTTGCCCTAAGTGGAAACAAAGCCAAGGGAGTGATGGTCTTTAGATGAAACAGTGTCGATTGGGTCACATTAATTATGTGAATTCTTTACCTATTTATGATGCCATTTTTGAAAATGAAATTGACTTTTCAGGTGAAATTATATCTGCGCACCCTGCAGAATTAAATAAAATGGTGATGCAGGGGCAGTTGGATATTAGCCCTATTTCTTCCATTGAATACGCACGCAATCAAGATCAATTACAACTTTTAAATGGGCTGTGTATTAATTCGCATGGGGCGGTTTACAGTGTATTGCTTGCGAGTTCTAGTTCGATTTTAGAATTAAATAATAAAAAAATTGGTCTTACCGAAAATAGTTCAACAGCTCAAGCGTTGGTGCGAGTTTTATTAGAAAAAAAATATGGTTTTCAATGTGAATATGTAAAAGTTCCATTTAACAAATGTGGCTTTCTTGAAAATGTGAATGCTGAATTAATCATCGGTGATGCAGCTTTTTTATATCGCGACAAGTTTCCTTTTTGTTATGATTTAGCAGACGAATGGTTAAAGGCAAGCAATCAATCGATTGTGTTTGCTGTTTGGGTTGTGCGTAAGGAGTTTGCTGTAATGAACTCTGATATTGTAAAAAGCGTGGAAGATAAATTGTTGCAATCTTACCGTCGGTTAAACAAAGAAAGAATAATTGAAAAAGCTCAAAAAGTATTGAGATTGAATCGAAATGATATAGAGCTATATTTTAAAGCCTTAGGGTATGATTTTAATGATAATATGAAAAAATCATTGTTGTATTTTTACCAAATGGCTTCAGAGATTGGTTTATCACCAGAATGCAAACAACTAAATTTTTGGGATGCAAAATAGAGTTATGACCGAGCAAAGTTACGAATTACCTAAACGCGACCCAAAAGTTATTAAATCGATGTTTGATGCTATTTCACTAAGATACGATTTGCTTAATTTTTTAATGTCATTTGGTTTAGATAGTGGTTGGCGCAAAAGACTTGTTGCAGAAGCAAATGTAAAGGAAAATGACAAAATTTTGGATTTAGCTTGTGGGACTGGTGATATCTCTTTTTCTTTTTTTCATGCCCAAAAAAAACTACAAATTAAAGGTACAGATTTTAGTGGTGAAATGATTAAAAAAGCACAAAAGAAAGCTGATGCAAAAAATATTAAAGGTATAAATTTTCAAGTGGGTGATGCACTGCATATTGATGAGGAAGATAAAAGCATTGATATTATTTCGATCGGTTTTGCCCTTCGAAATTTATCTAGTTTGCCATCAGCCTTTCAGGAAATGTCGCGTGTTTTAAAACCAGGAGGGCGCGCCTTATGTCTAGATTTGACGCGACCTCAGAATAAAATTCTGCAAGTGGGGCATGCCATTTTTTTAAAAACCTATGTTCCTATTATGGGGTTTCTTTTTTCAGGGGATTTTAAAGCCTATTCCTATTTGGCAAGGTCAATTAGAGAATTTCCGCCTGCCGATACCATATTGCAAACGATGCAAGAAAATGGCTTTAAATCTACAAAAAAGATTGTTTTATCAGGGGGAATTGCCACAATTTTTATCGGTGAAACGGCAAAATAGTGTTTAAACCCCAAGATCGAATTTGAAATGACCATTTGTTTATGGTACTACTTGATAAAAACAAGTTTTGTTCTATCATTCAAACATATAATGTTAAGAGAGATTATTAATTGGAGGTAAAGATGGGGTTATTGCAGGGTCAAAAAGGTGTGATTTTTGGGGTAGCAAACGAAAGGTCGATTGCTTGGGCAGTTGCAGAAGCTTTTCATAAGGAGGGGGCAGAAATAGCTCTAAATTATGTAAACCCAAAATTAGGGGAAAGGGTGATTCCTTTAGGTGAAAGTATTGGTGCTAAACTTATCAAGGAATGTAATGTTTGTGATGATAAAAGTTTGGAGGATTTTTTTGCTGAAGCTAAAAGCGTTTTTGGTGAAATTGACTTTTTAGTTCATTCTGTTGCCTATGCGGAAAAGGCAGATTTGGCTGGTGCTTTTGTTGATACTAGTCGAAAAGGTTTTATAACTGCCTTAGAAGTTTCGGCGTTTTCGCTAGTGGCTATGACTAAATTTGCTATGCCTATGCTAAAAAACACAGCGAGCATTATGACAATGACTTATAATGGGTCGCAAAGAGTCATGCCAAATTATAATGTAATGGGTGTTGCGAAAGCCGCCTTAGAATCGTCTGTGCGATATTTGGCAAATGATTTGGGCCCAAAAGGTATTCGTGTGAATTCGGTTAGCCCTGGTCCTTTGCGCACACTGTCTTCATCTGGTATTTCTGGTTTTAAGACTATTCTTGGTCATGTAGAGGCAGGTTCGCCATTGAAGAGAAATATTTCGGCAGAGGAAGTAGCAAAAACCTGTGTGTTTTTAGCTTCTGATGCTTCTTCAGGTATTACAGGTCAAAATATTTTTGTTGATGCTGGTCATCAAATCATGGGGTTGTAATTTGATTTATTAAGGTAAAAAAATGAGTGTAAAAGATTTAAAAAGTAAAGTGGAAGCATTATATGACAAAGGTTTGAATCTAAACCAAATATTGGATCATTTAGTAAAAGAAGAGCAGTTAGATGTTACTTTTATGGATGTTCGTTTAACGGTCAGTGAAATTGAAGACGAAAGAAATTTATATACCAATGAGCCTGAACCAGAAGAAGTGGAAGAGATTGAAGAGGAAGTGGAAGAAGAAAGTGAATGTGTGATTGAGATGAATGCCATTTTACAACCTGGCGCTCCACTGCAAGGTAGAGCAAGATTCAAGTCTGGTCGTGCCATGAAATTTATGATGGATCAAAGTGGGCGTATTGGCATCGAACCTATTGGTGGTGAGCAACCTAGTCAAGAAGAGCTTCAAGTTTTTCAACATGAATTGGTTAGACAATTAAAATCTGGTATGGTTTAAAAAAAATATTATTTTGAAAGGCAAATCATGAACAAGTTTATATTTTCTTTAGTAGCTTTGATGATTTTTTCGTCAGGCTCTATTTTTGCTGAGGTTACTTGGACGGATGATTTAGAATCTGCAAAACATAGTAGTAAGGTCTTTAAGAAGCCAATTTTGTTATGGGTTGGTGTTCATAGTTTTAGAACAAGACCTATGATTTTGACAGAAAAACCATTCTTAGATCTAACCTCTAAGATTATTTGTGTAAATTTGAACCCTAAAGAAATGACAGACGAACAAAAGGAAGCCTACGGGGTTGATAATTCAAACTTTTCGAAATTTTATTATTACGACATCGATTTTAATTTATTGGGAACTGAAAATAACCCTCCGAATGCGGTAATTGCTAATATTCATGCGATGTTAAAGTCAATTGAAGCAAAAGAAGAAGTAGCAAAAGTTGAAAAAGAAGAAAAAGTAACTGAAGATGGTGCAAAGGTATTATGGGAAAAAGCAAATCGTTTTGAAATCGATGAAAAATACGATTCTATGTTGACGATGTTAAAGCAGATTGTTGCAAAATTTCCGAATTCTTCTTATGCTGATTTAGCGAAATTAAAAATAGAAAAAGTTGAGAATGACCCATCATTAAAAATATTGTTAGAAAACCAAAGAAAAGAAGAAAGTGCAAATCGAGCGTTAAAGTCAGTGGATATTTTAATTAAAAACAATAAAAAAGCAGAAGCCATCAAAAAATTGAATTCAGTAATTTCAGATTTTCCGGGTACAAAAGCCGCCAAAGATGCTGGTGAATTGCTTGATAAATTGCGTAAAGAGTAATTCCTCAGAATAGGAAGATTGGTTGAAAAAATATTTTGTTTTGATTGTTGGTTTTCTTTTTTTTGCAGGGTGCGCAGAAAGAAGATTTACCATAACATCTATACCCGATAAATCGTTATGCGAAGTCAATGGGCGTGTTTTGGGTCTAACGCCAGTAACCGTTAAATATGTTGAAAACGGTACATTTAAAATTCTTTTGACAAAAGAAGGGTTTGAAAATTTAAATGGTAGCTTCACATTAAAGAAAAAATGGATAAATGTATTTGGTTTGGATTTTATTGGTGAAGTATTGCCTTATCGTTGGTCTGATAATCAATCGATTGAATTTTCTTTGGTTCCATTACAAAAGATTAGTCACGAGAATTTTAAAAACGATATCGAAAACAAAAACAAAAGAAACACAAAGTAGAAAGTTTTAAGAACATTTTTTTACATATTACAATAGGAATCAGTTATGAATAGCTTGTGGGATTTATTTAAAAAGTTTTGGCGTTTTGCAGAAGAAGCTAAAAAGGCTGCTGGTACCGCTTTATTTATAGCTTTTTGCGCTTTTGTAATTATGTGCTTTTTTATTTTAGTGAATACCATAAGTAATGCAGGTAAGGAATTGGAATTTAGTGATTCGGCATTATTAATTGAATTTCAGGGTAGGGTACCAGAGAAAGTGCCTGGGGCTGAAACTTTGGGCGATTTTTTAAATGAAATATCTAAAAAAGAAGAATTGTTTTCTGTTAGCGAGGTCGTTAGTGCGATTCGAAGTGCAAAGACTGATAAAAAAATCAAAGGTATTGTATTGAAGTTAGACGGATTACACTCTACGGGTTTGACGAAAGCCAGAATCATTGCAAAAGAATTAAATGAATTTAAAAAGAGCGGTAAAAAAGTTATTGCCATTAGCGACGGCTATACACAAGAGCAATATTTTTTGGCTAGTTCAGCAAATCAGATTTACATGAATTCAATGGGCTATGTTTTGTTTTACGGGTTTGGTAACTTCAGATTGTTTTTTAAGGAAGCTATCGAAAAATTAAAAATTCAAGTGCACATTTTTAGAGTTGGTACTTTTAAAGCTGCACTAGAGCCTTTTTTTCGAAATGATATGTCAGAAGAAGCAAAGGTGGCAGATTTAGCTTGGTTAACCGATCTTTGGAAAGTATATAAAGACGAGATTAAAGCTAATAGACCAAGTATTAAGATTGGTGATTTAGATGAATACATTAACACATTAGATGTGAATCTAGAGAAGTTTTCTGGTGACCCCGTTGCTATGGCACTAGATGCAGGTTTGGTTGATGGTGCTCTTTCTCGCGAGGAGTTAAGCGAAGTTTTAATAAACGAGTTTGGCCCAAGTTCTGATAATAAAAATTCATTTAATTCCATAACTCTAAATAAGTATTTGAAATTGAATCGCTTGTCAAAATTTCAATGGGTCGAACCAGAAAATAAGATTGGTGTTGTCTACGCACAAGGCAATATCTTAGATGGTGAGCAACCTGAAAGTGAAATTGGTGGTGATTCACTCGCTGCAGTCATTAGAAAAGCCCGTTTAGATGATAGTATTAAAGTTTTAGTTTTGCGTATTGATAGCGGTGGCGGTAGTGTTTTTGCTTCTGAAATCATTCGAAAAGAAGTTGAGCTGTTTAAAAAAACAGGTCGACCTGTGATAGCATCCTTTAGTTCTGTGGCGGCATCTGGTGGGTATTGGATTGCTACACCTGCAGATGAAATTTGGGCATCACCTACTACAATTACAGGTTCTATTGGTATTTTTGGCGCCTTCCCAACCTTTGAAGTTTTAGCTAATAATTTTGGTGTTTATTCCGATGGGGTTGGCACTACAAAACTATCAAACGGTATGGATTTATTTTCACCATTAAACCCAATTGTTAAAAAATCTTTTCAAACTTCTATTGAACATGGTTATGATCAATTTTTGGAGCTGGTTGCGAGCAGTAGAAATATGACAAAAGAAGAAGTTGATAAAGTTGCTCAAGGAAGAGTATGGACGGGAGCAATGGCAAAACAATTGGGGTTAGTTGATCAATTAGGTGATTTAGATGATGCAATTTTAGCAGGAGCAAAACGCGCAAAAATATCGAGCTATACAATTGTGACAGTCGAAAAAGACTTATCAGAGCAAGCCGAATTCTTTAAAAATCTCTCGCGTGAAATTTCTGATAAAAATGAAAAGCTAAACATTACAACAAAACCGAGTATAGAAGACAAAGTAAACAGCTTCTTAAAAACCAAATTTTCATTTATGTTTAAAATGAATGACCCGCAAAACATTTATGCTTATTCATTAATTGAACAAGCCCCATAAAAATTTTGCGTCAAAAAAACTTATTCTTTAGGTTTAACAAAAGTGAAATTGTCGGGGCGTTCTCTTGTGTAGTTATTTTCTGTTATTTTTTTATTGGTTTCACTACATGGTAACCGCCGGTTTTTTTGCTGCCACGGTGCTCTACTATTTGTTTTTCAATTAATTTATACAATTGATTTTCAATTGTTTTAGGTGGAGTTTTTAGTAGGGCTGAGGCTTGCTTTGACTGAATACCCGGGTGTTTTTTTATCAAAGAAAATAATGAATTTAATCCCCCATTTAATCCCTCTTTTAATCCCCCATTTAATCCCCCATAGGCAAGAGAAGGCTCTCGTACAGAGGTAGTATTTTGATTGGAATTGGGGTTAGTTAGCCAATAACCGCCTGTTTTTTTACTGCCTCTATGCTCTATTAATTGCCTATTTATTAGAGTTTTTAGTTGCTTTTCGACTGTTTTATTTGATTTTTTAAGGGTTATCGCCAATTTTCTAGTTTGTATTCCTTCTTCATTTTCTATTGCTTTTAGCAACGCTTTTAATCCCCCATTTAATCCCCCATTTAATCCCCCGTCTAATTCTTCATCTTCATATATTGGAGGGTTATTTTTTAGAGCGGGTTCGTATTTAAGGAACTGCAATTGAAAAGAAAGCCCTGGTTCATTTATTTTCATAGAAACGGTGGGGTATTCAGTTAATTCTGTAAAAATTTTTTGAAAACCAGAACCCCATTGCTCGATCAATTTGCAAGCTTTAAATATAGGTGCAATGGTTCGATTGCGAATTTCAGAAGGAGTATTTTCTAGTGCATCAGGGCAAACAGTGGGCATCAAGGAGCCAGGGCTTGTTATTTCAAGCATATCGTCAAAAATAGCAATTTTAATATCACTGCCAAGAATCGAATAATCGCGATGGATAATAGCATTGATGATTGCTTCACGAATTGCAATTAGTGGGTATTCCCATCGATCTTTTCTATAAATAAGTTCAATTGTTGAAGCTTGAGAAATATTTCGCATAATAAATTTCATAACTTCTTCTGGTTGTTTAAAAATGGGGCCATCAATAGTTTGCTGATCAATCATTAGTGCAGTTGTATTACCCTTGAAACGGGCGCACTCTATTTTGGCATATGGGAATACTTTCGATTTAATTTTATTTGATGAAGATAAGATAGCAGCATTTGTTGCAAATTCTACATTTCGTTCAACTTTGATAAAGTCCATCGATTTTAATTGTTCTAGACCAATCTTTTTGCCACATTTTTCAAGGTAAAAATTTTTAAACTCATCTAATTGGCAATCAGTTATGGGAACATCATACGCTGGCAGTGAATCAAAAGATATATTTCTAGCCTTTCGTTCAAGCTCACCTAAAATAGCATCATCCGCCACCCTATTTGTAGAGCCGATTCGAATGAAAGTGCCTTTGTTTTTGCCTTTACTTTTTAAAAAAAAGGGGCCATTTTTATTTGGATACACTTTTACACAAAGAATATTTTTGTTGTGGTGGGGGTAGACTGCAATATCAGGGATAATTAAAGGATGGCAATTATCAAATACAATTTGGGAGATTTTTTCTTCAAATTTGAAAATATCTGCATCAGGAACCCCAATTACTTTTTTGGTTTTATCTTCAATACCAATAAAAATTTCACCACCGACCCCATTTGCAAAGGCGATAACAGTTTGTGCGATTTGGTTGCCTTCAGGCAAAGTAGATTTAAATTCGGTACGACGATCTTCTCCTTTGCTAAGAATTTTATCAATTAAAGTATCCATTTTAGGTTATATGATTCCTAATAAGTTGTTGGTTGTTTTCGATGCTTTTATGGAATTTTCGATTTGATTAACAAATTGCTTTGGCATGGATATCGAGTTTGGTTGGGGGTTATTTTGATTTATTATATTTTGTTTCATTATTTGGCATTCGAATTTTATTGTTATGATTCTAAATATACTATTTGTATTTTTAAATTCAAATTTATTTTAGAGGTTGTGACATTGATGCCAATTTTTTTTAGAAAAATATTAGGATTTGAGTTGGTTATTTGTGCGGTTAGCTGGTTAATGAAATAAAGTCATTTGGGTGTGGTAGCCGTATGATGTCTCCAAAACTTCATCATAAGGCGAATGCACCCCACCAAAGTTAGACATGAGGCGAGCTAACTAGTCATTTGAATTATTTTAAGTTCAAAATTAGTTAAGCTAGAAACCTATATTAAGCCCTTAGGCAGTTCAGTAGCAGGCATAAGATATTAGCGAGCATTTGCCCGCTTCATAATTCTTAGGTTTTTAGATTTGATTAAAAGGGTGTAAAAAAAACGGAATCTACATTGCATTTGTGTAGTTCTTTTAGGTTTTGGCTTGTTGGGGTTGGTATGCAATAAATTTCTGACCCTTTGCCAAAAGTTATTAACCCATTTGATAAATTGGAATTTACATAGTCTTTCATTTCTGTGGTTGCTTTTACGGCGACGATATCTTTTGTTTGACAGCGTAAATGGGGCCCACCATCAAATGGATCTAGTTGACCTGAATATTTAAAACCTTGAGATTCGAGTAACTTTCTCGCAGGAATTGTAGATTTACCAACAATGCCAATGGAATGCCTTACATTTGGTGGTAAAAGCGTAAGATAGATTGGAGTTTTAGGGAATAAACTTCGAATCATTTCTTTATGTTTAAGTGAAAATTTATCGGCTTCGTTATAGGATAGATTGGTGAAATTTCTACCGACGGCTTCCCATAGAACATTTTCACCTGTTGGAGAAACTGGCGCCATCATTTCCGCTAAAATTTCGTTTTGAAAGAATTGTGGGAATCTTTTCATGAAATTGAAGCGGACAAATGAAAGTGACTTCCCTAATTTTCTAGGGTGTTGTCTAAGAATTTTTTCAATGATTAAGCCCCCGATTTCAGTTGGGCCATCTTCTTCAAATTTTAGATTTAATGTTTCGTGAATCACACCAGAATGTAGCTCATCTGAATAATGTTCAATTCGTTGAGTTTGAAAATAGGTGTGTGGGTCTTCTGGAGTGCCATGTTTTGAAATGATAAGTGAAGTGCCTAAAAGAGTATCTGTATTATCAACCAAAACGAAAAAAAACTCGGCGATTTCTCTTGGCAGATTGCTTTGGTTAAAACTACGGATGGAGCGTTGTACTTTTTCTTCCATTTCATCAGGGTCTTTTGGTAGATTTGCAAAAAACAATGTTTGCGCTAATGCATTTAAGGCAGGAATGTCTTTTGGTTTTACTGGGCGAATGATAAATTCGAAATTTGCGGGATTAATCATAACTTTACAACCTTTATATTGTTTTCTCTAAAATTTGAATGGCTTCTTTTATGTGATTTTGTTTTAATATAGGTATCGGTGGTAAAAACCGTACGAAATATGGCCCATGCCCACAGAAAAACCCGATTAAACCGTTTTCTATTAATTTATTGATAATTTGCATTGTTTCTTCTTTGCTACCATTCAAATATTGAAAGGCAAACATGCCGCCAAATTGACGGATATTGCTAATTTTTTCTGGATATTTTTCGGATAGGTTTATTAGTTCTTTTTTTAAGGCCTTTGTGATATTATCTAATTGGTTATTTTTGCCATAGAATTTTGAATTATTCATTAGTTCTAAGCTCGCATTAGCAGCCCCTAATACGGCAGAGCTTCCTGCATAAGTTTGGTTTAGCAAACCAGGTTTTGGGTTTAATTCGTGAGTATAAATAGTAGAACAAATTTGGGTCATTTTGCCTAAGGTTAGGATGTCAATAAAGGAGCCCAAGCCTAAATCTCTATAACGAAAAGTATTGACCATTCGCCCGCCAGTTTGAATTTCGTCTGCCCAAATTTTGATGCCTTCTTTTTTTGCCAATGTAAACAGCTCTTTAAAGAACGAGGCAGGTGCGCCTAGATAACCACCTTCCCCTTGAATAAATTCACAGCCTAATACGGCAATTTTATTTTTATTTTTTTTAATTATTTCGCTAAAAGCTTTTATAGAAGCGTCAGGGTTGTTTTCTGAGTAAAACGGAATATGGTGAACATGAAAAGGAGTTGGTAGACCTACGCGATAAGCTGCGTTGTCAGTCAATTGAGCCATCAAATGAGTGCGCCCATGAAATGAATCTTTAAATACAACAATTTGGTCACGGCCGGGGGAATTGTGAAAAGCTATTTTAACAGCATTTTCATTTGCCATTGCACCCGACATCGCAGGAAAACAATGTCTAAGTTTAGTGTCTTTATTTACCAGTTGAACAGTTTTTCGCAAAAAGTTTTCAAGATTAGCCGTACAAATCAAATGGCTTTCATACACATTTGCTTGACAAATGCCTTCGATCTGATTTTTAATTACTTTTGGATGACTATAGCCTAAAAAGTTTACGCCGATACCCGTGATAAAATCTAACTTGATACTACCATCGGCAAACTCTAAATAGGGGCCATTACCACGACCTGACATTATGTAAGGGTAAAACATTGCACGGCCGCGATATTCTTCTATGCTTTTCAAAAGTTGGTTTGCAAGTGAAGGCTTTTTTTTTGTTGCTGGGCGTACACCTTGTATGGTTTTTGCTTCTTGGGCTAGTTTTTTTGCTAGGTTAACGGCTTCTTTCATGGCTTTTGGCTCCGATTTACTTAATATTTGCTTACAAGTTGTTGGAACTTAAGCAGACAAGTATACATTTATTGAGCTAAAATGAAAAGGAATTTAATCAATTTACCAATTTGAAACAAGTTGTTATAATTATGAGACAAATAGGCAGGCAATTGCTTTACAATAAAGAGTAGGTTTAGAGTTTATTTAAAAGAGTAAAGGAGAGGTAAATATGTCATTAGAACATTTGATGCAAAAAATTTGGAACGATTATTCTATGTTAAATCCAATTGTGCCAAAGGTGCATCAGCTATTAAAAAATAAGGGTGAGCAAATTCAGAATGATCATATTGCGTATCGAACGGTTAGACATCCTGGTTTTGGTATTGAGTCAATCGCTCAACATTTTATCAAATATGGGTACACATATGTTAACGAATATCACTTTGAAGAAAAAAAATTATATGCCCATCATTTTTCACATCAGAATAAAGAGTACCCTAAAATTTTTATTAGTGAAATTATATTAGATGATTTTTCAGAAAAGCTTAAATCTATTGTAAAGGCAAAAATTAATCAAACCCCAGCGAAGTATTTTGTAGATGAAATTTCAATCTATTCTGGTGCGCCATGGGGCAAAATAGGTCGTGCAGATTATTTAGACATTATAGATGAAAGTGAGTATGCTGCTTGGTTACTTGTTTTTGGATTTCGAGCGAATCACTTTACGGTGAATGCCAATTTACTAAAAAGTTTTAAGGATTTAACAGAATTAAATTCTTATTTAAAATCGAATGGTATTAGTTTAAATGCTTCGGGAGGTGAAATTAAAGGTAATAAGAATGAATATCTTGAGCAATCTTCTACTCTTGCAAATAAAATTAGAATTGGGTTTTTAGAAGGTCAATTTGAAATACCTGGTTGTTATTATGAATTTGCAAAAAGATATACGATGCCAAATGGAGAGTTGTTTCAAGGTTTTGTTGCAACTTCTGCGAATAAAATATTTGAATCAACCGATGTAAAGATTAATAAATGATGTATGAAATTAACTTTGATGGTTTAGTTGGGCCAACTCACAATTATGGTGGGTTGGCATTTGGGAATATTGCTTCTCAAAACAATAAGAGTAGTATTTCTTCACCTCGCAAAGCTGCTTTGCAAGGGTTAAAAAAAATGAAATATTTAATGGATAGGGGGCTTTTGCAAGGGGTGCTTCCGCCGCACCCTAGACCAGTCATAAGTGTTTTTAATGATTTGGGGTATAAGGGTTCAGCTGAGGTCGTTTTGAAGGAATTGCGGCAGAAGAATATGAATTTATTGCTGCAAGGTTCTTCGGCATCAGCCATGTGGGTAGCCAATGCGGCGATTGTTTCGCCATCAGTAGATACATGCGATGGCAAGGTGCATATCACACCAGCTAATTTGGTATCCAATTTTCATCGGTCAATAGAGGTACCATTTACCACAAAGCTACTGAAATTTATTTTTAGTGATAAAAAATACTTTGTTGTTCATGAGCCATTGCCAAAATGTAGTCAATTTAGTGACGAAGGGGCCGCCAATTATTGTCGATTGACAAGCGAGCATCAGAAGAGGGGTGTGGAAATTTTTGTTTATGGCAAAAAATCTTCTTCTGAAAACACAAAGTTTCCTGCCAGACAAACAGCCCAAGCCAATGAGGCAATTTGTCAGCGACATAGTTTAAAGGACAATTGCTTTTATAATATTAAGCAAAACCCTAAAGTAATTAATTTAGGAGTTTTTCATAATGATGTAATATCGGTTGCAAATGAGAATGTATTTTTCTATCATGAAAATGCTTTTGCCAATAAGTTAGAAATAAAACAATTAAAAAGAAAATTAGAAGATAATTTGCAATGCCAGCTTTACTTTTTAAAAGTTACAAATGAAGAATTATCTGTTGATGAGGCCGTAAAAACCTATTTGTTTAATTCTCAGCTGATAACACTTGGCAAAGATTATATGTTATTGCTTACCCCAGAGGAATGTCGTAAATCAAGAAGAGTTCAGTCGGTATTAAAGAAACTGTTACAATCTGATAACCCAATTAAAGAAATCCAGTATTTTGATCTACGAGAAAGCATGCGAAACGGTGGTGGGCCTGCCTGTTTAAGATTAAGAGTGTTGTTAACAGAGTATGAAATCAAAGCGTTGAAAGGCAGAGTATTGCTGTCAGAATCTCTTTACCATGATTTGGTACATTGGGTTAAATTTTACTATCGTAATAAATTATGCGAGAAAGATTTAGGCGATTTTAATTTTTACAAAACAAATCTTGACGCATTAAGAGAATTGTATAAATTGTTAAAAATAAAAGTTTAGTCTCGATTACGATTTCTATTAAAGTATTTCAAAAATAGAATAGTAACAAGGGGTGCCGTCCTTGGTTTCAACTCTATCTACTTTACTAAACGGCGACCCTTGGTGGCACCAGTTTATAAATTGTTCTATTTGTTCTTTGGGGCCTTCTGCTTCCACATATACAGAGCCATTAGTCTGATTTTGCACATAGCCCGCTATTTTACATTTTTTAGCCATTTGGTGGGCAAATTTTCGGAAAGCGACCCCTTGCACTCTTCCATAGATAGTAATTTTCTTGTGAATAATTTTACTTGTCATTTTGGGGCTTTGAGTGCTTTTATAGTTCTCGTTCGTTTTGTTTGAACTTGTCAATTCAAGTTATCATATAAAATGTTGTTCAAAAAGTTAAGTCAGTTTCGTATTTTCTAGTTAGAAACATTGGATTTTGTATTTTTTGCCCATGCGTGTTTTTATTACGCCCAAATTTTGTGTATATTTTACTCTAGCGGTACCAAATAGTAACGAAATTATGCTTAAAAATGGTGGAACGCGAATTGCATATTAGATTCTGATTTTAAAAACCAAGGAATTAAAATGCGCAACAATATTCGGTTTAAAATTAAAAAACAGAATGGACAAGGCATGGCTGAATATATTATTTTAGTAATATTTATTGCAATTGTTGCAATTTCAGTGGTGAGTTTATTTGGTACTCAAATTAGAAATTGGTTTGGCGCAGCAACGATAGAATTAGCGCATGAATCGACTAGTATTCAGCATGTCACGGGTCAAGAGGCTATTGCTGCTGCGCAAAAAACAGTAAAAGATTTGCAATAATTTGTTTTTAAAAGGCCAGTTGTGTTACGATTCTTTTTGGTTTAAAATCGTTAAAACTTCTTCTTTTAATTCAGGTGAACAAGAAATTGCTTGAGTGCCTAGACCTGAGGATGAGCCAGAAAAGTCAAAAAATGCGCCACCTGCTCCTTCGACGCAAGGTTTTAGTGCTGCAATATCCCAGAGGCTTAAAATAGGGTCAACCATTAATTCGCTTCTACCAGATGCAACCATAAAATGGCCATAACAATCACCCCAGGTTCGAACATATTTCATTTTTGAGGCTAGTTTATTGAAATTGTTTCCTAATATTGCTTGGCTGTCTTTTACGCAGGTAGTAAGCATTACAGATTCTTTTAAATTATGTGCATTTTTTACGGACACAACTTTACTGTTAAGGGTCGTTTTTTGGCCAATTTGACCAATCATTCTTTCTCGTGAGCATGGTATGTTAATACAACCCATGTATGGTTTGCCATCTTTTAATAAAGCGATTAAAGTACCGAAGAGCGGAATTTTATTGATAAATGATTTTGTGCCATCAATTGGGTCTAAAATCCATTTGTAATTTGAGGATAAGTTTCCGCTTTCGCCGAATTCTTCGCCGAGTATGGCATGATCGGGAAATTTTTTAGAAATAGTGTTTCTGAGTATTTCTTCGGTGGTTTGGTCTGCTACGGTTACAGGCGAGAGGTCAGCTTTGAGAACAACATCAACTGTGTTTTCATAATATTTCAAAATATTTTTTTCGCTAATATCACATAATTCGTTTATAAATGAAATTAAATCACCTTCTATAGTTTTCATATTGAAAATATCCTGTTTTGAGAAGTTTTCCTATGTGTTTATTTTACACGCATGATTTTGTGTAGATTTTACTCGCAAACCACAAAATTTTATTTATCTTGGGCTTTAAATTGATGGAATAATATTTGCATAGTAATAGAATTAAAGGAAATTTTGTTTTTTTAAACAAATTGAGGTAAAATGATCTTAAGACGAAGGTATCAAACGATTTTCGAGTATGTGGTCGTTTTTACCTTTATTACATTAACGACTTTTGTTGTGTTTTCGGTATTTCTTTTTGGTTATCAAGGGAATAACGATAATACTTTTGCAGGTGCTTTAATGCGTTTGCATGATGATATCGTGAGTGTTATAAGTGCGCCTGTTCCGTGAGTAGTTCGTTTGAAAAAAAATAAAAAAGGAGTTTAAAATGCGTAACAATTTTAGAACAAAACTAAAAAGACAAAGCGGTCAAGGTATGACAGAATATATTATTTTGGTCATATTTATAGCTGTTGTGGCGATTGCAGTCGTAACTATTTTTGGTACCCAAATAAGAAATTGGTTTGGTACTGCGACAGGTGAATTAGCGCAAGACCCAGCAGGTATCACCCATGTTACAGGTGCTGATGCAAAAACAGCTGCTGAAAAAAGCGTTAGTGATTTGAAGTAAATCATTTAAATGCAATTTGGTTTCGAATTAGGTCTATCGATTCCAGTCATTTATATGGTTTTATGTGAAGTGCTTCCTAAAAAGCCTTCTGATAATTTATTGATTTTATTTGGCGGATTAGGCCTTATCCTGAATTCTTATTTTGGCGGGGTAGGGCAGCTATCATTTGAAAGATCTCTAATTTCCTCGATATTTGGGGTAGTTTTAGCCCTTTTGTTTTATTTGCCTTATAGGCCATTTTTCCAAAAAGAATGGGCACTTTTTTACTATTTGACAATAATTTCAGTATGGGCTGGCCCCATATATTTTTTACAATTCTATGCCTATACTGCCTTGGTATGTGGTTTGCTATCTATTTATTTGATAATGAGGAAAAAACACAAAGAAGGGGTTAGCCTCAATTTATTTCATTTTTTTAAAGCTCCAAAGAAAAATGAAGGAAATTCAGGGGTACAGGCACCTTATTATACGGCCTCACTGTTGGCTTATTTATTTATAATGCTTCAAAAGGAATTTTAAGATGAAACGCCACTATCAAATTTTAGCAGAATTTGCAATTGGGTTTCCGCTTTTGTTGTTTTTGTTTTTTGGTGTAATGCAGTTATTGTTTATATATTTGGATCATATTGTCGTGAAGTATGCTGCCTTTCAAGCAGCCCGATCTTATGTTGCTAGTACAGATGTAGAATTAAACACATTACCGAATTTTGATCAGAAATCTGATGATGTTAAAGGCCCTGCAACCGCAGAGGATAGAGCTCATTTGGCGGCGGCACTTATTTGCACGCCGATGACTTTTGGTGGTAGACCTGATGTAATATCTCCTTTACCTGCATGGTTTGATTTATCAGCTGGTAAAAAAATATATTGGCCAGGTTGGTCGAATAACCCAAGCACGGGTTTAAAAAATTTAGAGGATTCTTGGTATACAACAAATGTTAGAGTGATTGGAAGTAATGAGCCCTCAAACCCTGATGCAAAGGTTGTTGAAGTAGAAGTGGATCATGATTTAAAATTAATTTTCCCTATCGTTGGTTTTATGATAGCTAATGCCAGTACATTGTTTGGGTCAAACTATGATACTATCAACGCTGGTTTGCCGGCAAAGTATACTAAAAATTATTCAGGTGGTAATTTTCATCGTGTAACAGCAAAATGTGTTATTCCCATTAATAAATTTTCGGAATCATTATATGAAAAGTAATTACAGATTAAGAAAAAGTGAGAGTGGCCAAATTTTGATTCTAGGTGGTCTTTTATCATTGGTAATAGTGGTGTTTGGCTACATGTTATTAAATATTGGTCGTGTGACGGAAGATAAAATAAAGCTTCAGAATACGGCAGATACAGCAGCATTTGCAGCGGCGGAAAGCCAAGCTAACACCATTAGCTCTTTGGGTTGGCTAAATCAAGCAATGGGTACTATTTATTATTATATGGCTAGTCATGCTGCAAATGTAACAGTTGAATCAACGAAGATGTCGTTTGTGCATCATGCCTATAATGGTAGTGCGGCGCGAACATACGATACATTAAAAGCAAATGCATTAGGCTCAAATAGTGCAAATTCGATTTTAGTAGATGGTTTAGTTATTGGGGAAGAAGATGAAATAGTTAGTTCATACGATAAAGCTTATTTAGATGCTTATACAATGATTCCGCGAGGTGAAATTTGGTTGTGGCAGATGGCAAAGCTTCAAAGAGGTATGGCTTATATTGCTCCGCTGATGGCGGAAAAAGAAGTGTATTTAGCCATTAAAGACAGAGCTGCTAGGGCTAGTATTTTTCCAAAATTTAAAATGTATGTTGACCCAGCAAATAATTTTGATTTAGAAATTCACAAAATTTATGAAACAAATTCAAAGACAGGTTGGGATATGGCTGGGCACCCAGGAGGCTTAAGTCTTTTTGCAGAACGAGATGAAGATGATTTTGGACCCTATGATGCTGCCCCATCTGTTGATGACCCTGATATTTGGAAGCTTTATTTGCGTTATAAGCTTCAAGCGACAGGTCCAGAAAATGAAATGGAAATTGAGTCCTTGGGCAAGCTACCTCCAGAAAATGAAATTTCAGTTTATAGAATTAGAGGTTCTTTCCCTGGTTGGGAAACTTGGCGTACTGTTATGTATAATCCTGATGGCACAACAATCATTAATGGGAATGGTGATACCATCACAATAACAAATAACCCCGACGGTAGTACAACAATTCAAGGTGGCGCTACCAATATTACTTATCGAAGAAATGGTAATACTTTTGAAGTGTTAAATGGCGGTGGCGGCTGGGATTCAATGGGTGAGGTTAATGCCAACATTGATGGAGTAGATGTTAGAGTTACCACAAATTTTAGTATTTCAATGGGCGATATCACAATTGTTGATCCAAATCATTATGTAATTGGTCATACCACCATTCATGTAAATAAAGATGATATAGACATATCTACGCAAATTGGCCGTGCAAATGTTAGAACGGAAAAGGGAACTGTAATCATCAATGGTCTTTCCACTGCAAATGCTGATGGTAAATGGCACCGTATGTGGGATGGCCATTGGACAGATTCTTTAAGAGACCAAGGTGGTGATACGATTCGTCATAGAATGTTAGTTATTCATTCTGATACTGATTGGAAGTATGAACTAAGAGAAATTGGATCTTATACCCAAGAAGAAAACGATGAGGCTCATCAGGGTGATGGCCGTTTTTCCATAACAAATGGGGCGACATTTGCTTTGGGTAGACAAGGTGCAACAAAGGATGATGTAGATTGGTTGGGTTACCCGTCGGAACAGCAAAAGGAAATAAATGATGATAAATTTTCATCAAAATGGTATGACCTTTCGAAGATTCATAGTGGTAAACCTTTAGAGTATGTTGAAACAATTAACGGCGATGAAAAAACAATTGAAGCATTTCATCTTGTGGAGCAATGTTGGAACCCAGAATGTGTTGCCGCAGGACGCAAAGGTTTTTACCCAGTAGAATACACTTGTATTAATGTTGCTACAGGGGTTCCTGCAAATTCACCTGGTGGAGTAGTAAGGTTTACTGAATTAGAAATGTGTCGTATTTGTTACGATAATCATAGATTGCTTAATAGCGATAAGCGCAAAGTGAAGTTTTTGATGAATCCGGCACCACCATTGCCGCCATTGCCACCTGGAACCAATGAATTTCCTTATCCAAACGGAATAGTTGTGAATGGCAGAATCGTGATTTGGACGGATTATAATTCAAGCTTTGGTAGTTTAGGCACTTATTTAACCAATACTTATTCGTGGGAGCGTAAATCGCCATTTGGAACCAGCAATGTTACGAACACAGAGCTAAGTAAAAGACCTGCTGCAGTTACTTCACAGGTCACCAAAAATTTAGATTTTATGCCAAAATTTATGGTTGATGCGTTAGGTGGAAGTACTGCGGATACATTAACTTATGCTGCAATTCAAGGGATGGTTTCGCGAGCAACATTGCCATGGGATATGGATCATGATTTAAATGGTGAGGCCGATGTTATTATGTATCCATCAGATGCACGAATATCCAATCGCAATGTAGCTTCTTGGTTTTATTATCAGAATGATGAGACTTCAACTATGACTCAAGATGATTATTTAAAGTCAATGCAGACGCTAGGGTTATCTTGCCCTAAGCCAATGGTATTATCAGAAGATTTTTTTAAATATGGTATCAATGTTGCGGTTACAAGCGATAAGTATACAGAAGTTCCAAAGAAACGATTTTTGGGTTTAGAAAATCAAGATAACGGGAAAAGTAATACTTCGATTTTGACTTCTATTTCTCCTGCTAGCTGGGGTATGGTAGCTATTGCTTCAGCTCGTACTGCATTTTGGTTAGAGTCGAATGGTTCAGGAAGTTATATATTTAGCCCTGGAGATATTGATTGGTCTAAAGATGCTAGATATGCTCAAGCCTATCAGACTTTTAAAAATAATACGGGTTTAGGTATGGATGGTAGTACAAATTTTGCTTATGATAATTCAATTAACTTTGAAGATCACAATGAATATCGTATGCGTCGTCAATTTTTTGTGAGGCGACACCACGATAACTTATATACAAGTGACTGGGTAGCTAAATTAGTACCTATAAAATATGCGGTTAGAAAGGATGATATCGGGTTAAGTGAATCCGATAACTTTGATTCGAGTGCTCGCTATATTTATTTCAACTTGATGCGGACAGAATGGCGTGAAAGCTATATCAAGACTTCAGGTTGGAAGCCACCAGAAAATATGACATTAGGGTTAAAAGGACCGTCTTTAAGTACAAGTAATGTAGACATAGAGGCAATTTTCACACATTAAATAGGGTAATGTTATGATTGTAATTAAAAAGTTTTCAACCTTAGTCGAGCTGATGATATTAGTTCCATTGTTTACTTTTTCAATTTATGTTGCCATATTTTTTGGCGAAGTAACACTTTCCAAAATTAATGGTGTAGTTTCATCGCGTTACATAGCCGAAACAACAGAAGTGGTTGACGATGATGCAATCAGAAACTTATTTACTACCGAGAGAGGTAAAGCCGCTGACCAGTCACAACACTTTTGGGCTGGAAATCAGTCCATAAAAATTACCAAACAAGACAAAGCACAAGGGCAATGGCCGATTTCTGAAACGGGTAAGCCAGGTAATGTGATTCATGAATATTTAATTGAATATGGCTTTGATGTAAATGTATCTTATGAATTAGTTGGTAATAATTTAGTTGCCAGAGTAAACTTTACTCACCCCCCTGGAGGTCTTGATTTAATGCGTTATTTTTTATATTCAGAGGCAGATGATGTTATACAAAAGGTCTTACAAGAAAGAATTACTTACAGTAATAGTAGTTTAGAATTTGATTATGAAAATGATTCCGTAATTCCAAGTAACTTTAACGATATGAAAAATAATAATGGCAATAAAACCAATAAAATTCCAACAAAGTCGGAATCTAGAAATATGATTTTATTGGAAAACACATTGAGTCGAAACTTTTATAAAGAAATGACTTCAGTGAATAGGTTAACAAGCCCAAGCTATGATAGCTCATCTGGTAATGGTCAAAGACTTTCAGATGGTAGAATGTCTAGTGGGTCTGCAATTACTAACGATGCAGGGACCAATCAATTACCAAATAGTGGCTCACAGGATTTATATTGGACGGCCAATTCAAAATATGAAACCGTGCGTGGAACCTACCCAATTTTGGGTGATCTTGTGAATAAGCTTACGATTGACCCAATAGATGAACAATCTATAAAAATAGAAGAAATGGAAGATTCTTTTAATAATATGACCCCAAACTGGGGTACATTACCAGTCGATAAAACTTTTTATAGTGCAATGGGCTTATAAGAAATAGTTGGTAATTGTGGCAAAATGGAAATCTCGCATCCTCTATATTATGCTATTTATTGCCAGCTTTTTAGTTGTTTTGTATATTTTAGAATTAAATTTTAAATCTGAACAACCCACTAATTTTTCTAAATACAACCCGATTCAGGATTATTCGAAACTTCCGTCCAACGAAATTAATTTAAACGGTAAAAATATAAAAGTATATTCTGGCGTTTCAGAACTGCCTGCTATTGAGCTTATTGAAAAAATGAAAAACGAAATTTCAAGTAAGCAAAATTTTAAATTGATTCATGAGAATACTACAGACAATAGATATTATTTGACATATTCAGAAGATGAAATTGTGATAAGTGCGGTTATAACAGCCCATGCAGATGGTTCATGTAACTATCAAGTATACAAAGCCTTAGAGCCATTAACAGATAATTTAATTGCACCGCAAAAATCGTTTCCTTTTATGAAAGATGCAATCCCTGTTTTATCTCTTAAGGGTAAGGGTGATCAAGAAATCTATTCTTATACAACTAGATATTCAGAAAAAGAAATTTTTTCATTTTACCGACAAGAATTGTTGAAAATTGGTTATCGTGAAGAGAAAGTTGATTTGCCTGAAAAATTAAAAATTAATGAAATTGAATCGAATGAGCTGTATTTTGTAAAAGATCGAAAAAATTTAGTGATCTCTGTTTCTATTGACCCAGCTGGTAATGGCACAATTGTGTATATAGTTGGCTCTTAAATCTAGATTCAGCAGTTGAAAGCAAATTTAAATATTGTGAGTTCAAACTACTTCAAGTAAAATATTTTCAATGATACGATGTAGGGGCGGATTTCAAATCCAATGGTTGTACAAATAAGAAGCTTAATGCTTGTTTGCTTGCTGTGATTTTTTTCTTTTATTTTTCGTCTCCTCTGCCAGACCGCGGAGGGTCTGGCTACGCAGTTTAATGGTGCGTAGCCAGACCCTCCGCGGTCTGGCAGAGAAGACTAAAGAGAGAAAAAAGTAGGCCAACAACCGCCTTAGTACTTTTTCTGCTAACTTCGCTAGCATTTGCGGTGTTTCGGTTGAATAAAATAACGAGCTTCAAATTTACTGGAACGAATTTCTGTCTAGCTGACTAGGCTAGATGCTTTTACCCTCATTTCCATTGAAAAGAAATTCTTATTTGAACAACCATTGGATTTCAAATCCGCCCTCCATATATGCTTTTTTTCTAAAAGCATGATAGAAATTCAAATGAATTTTTTATGGGGGTCGGATTTTAAATCCGCCCCTACAATGTGGTAAAAAATGTAGGGAATGGGCTTTTTTTCATAAAAAATCAAAAAATAGAGACCCATAAAGTGAGACTCTACTTTAAAAGCATTGAGTCAATACAACTGTAGACTTTAGGTTAAAGCAACATGGTTTATACACTGGTAAAATACTTCTCAATTAGCGTGATAAATTTAGAGTTTGTTTGGGGTCTCGAAGGGCTTCGTTTACGATAGAGTTATCTTTTAATCTGCACCACACTTTATATGTCCATTGATTTTTTGTTATTTCAATTATTTTACCGCCTTTTAAAAAACCTTCTTTGCCATAAGTGTGATGACCGCCCATGCGCCCATAATTTAAATCAATACCTCTGTAGGCAGCGCAAAAATCATTTATATGGTCGTGACCTACAAAACATGCTAAAACATGCTGCGAGTCTACCATAGCATCAAAAAAATGGCTGTTGACTTCTGGGCAACAAACTTTTTCGTTTTTAGAACCAATTTTATCGGTGCTTTCCCATGCATCGTTGTATTCTGGCAGTGGTATATGAAAAAATACAAAAGATGGTATTTTGGGTGTAATTGATGCTGTCTGTTCTTGAAACCATTTAATTTGACTTTCATCTATCCAAGCGTATTTTCCCTGATCTGTTTTTGGGTAATCATGGGAATCCAAACAGAATAATCTCGCCCCAATTTCATTCGAGTTCTTATCTTTAATATCAAGTACAAAATTGCCCATGCCGCTAATATTGTTTGGGCCAGCAATTGTATAGCAATTAGGTATCGATTGTTGCGTTTTTATAAATAATTCTTTAGAAATTCCTTTTTCGTGATCATGGTTTCCAAATACATATGCCCATGGAATATTGTGTTTAGTGACTCCTTTTAGTAATGCTTCTAACCCATCCGTTACATCCGTTTCTTCATAAGCTATCAATATATCACCCGTAAACATAACGAAGTCAGGTTTTTCAATATCAACTAATTGCTCTAATAAAGATATGGTTAATTCATCGTCACCCTGATGTTTATTGCCGTGATGATAATGCAAATCGGTCATTTGCAATATTTTAAAAGTATTGTTTTCTTTAAAATATAGAGTCATGAATTAGCATCTGACGGAATTCTCTTTTAAGGCTGACTACGGTTATTGCCATCATCATTTTCTTCGTCTAATGCTTCCAGAGCATCAAATTCATCTTCTAAAAATAATGAAATTATAGGTCTAATGGTTGCAATTTCAACATGTAGATGAAGGGAGAGATTCCCATCCATTTTCGCTGCCAGCTTTAGAGGTTTATAGGAACCTTTAAAGAATTTATTAAAAATTTCAACTCCATCTACATTAATTTCTTTTGTTAAAATATATTTAAAAAGCAATGGCACATTAATATCCGTATAGCTTATGAAACCTGATTTGAAGTGATTGATACTATCTAAAAGGGTATTGCTTTTTGTTGAAGGAGTTTTTAATTTAGAAGATATATCTCTTGTGTTGTCTAAGTTATTTCCCATTACTACAAAATTATTGTTTGCAGAAAAGAAAATGGAGTTTGAGTCATCGTTTTCTTTTACGATTTGCTTGTTTTCAAAGGAAATTTTAAAAACATCAAATTCAGCCATTTTTTCAAAGGTAGATATTTTAATATTGTATTCTCGCAATGCTTTTTCGGCCATGTCGCCAAAGTAATATTCAAACACATCATGAAATACATATTCTGAATCATAGAGCGATAAAAAATTACAAAGAGTGGGGTTAAGTATGTAAGAGCCGTCCGTTTTTTCATCTTTTAAAAATTCAGTTATTAATTTTTTTGCATTATCAAACATTAGAATGTGAGCATCCGTCAGTTTAGAATCAAAATTCCATTTGGTAGCAAATCTAACAGTACCAACCGATTCAAATAAGTTTGGGGTTTTAACTTTTTCATCTTTTTTTAATTCGCTTTTTTTTGTTTTTTCTTCAAAAACGGCTTGAATATCCGTTAAAAAGGGGATGGCTTTTGAAAAATCAAATTGAGAAATACTTAAAAACAGATTGCTTTTGCCTAACGCATCTAAAAGAGAAGTATCATCAATTTTAGATTGAGAAAGCATTTTTTGAAGGTTTGAATTTGCTGTTGGGGTAAGAGTTATGTCGTGAGATAGTTCGGTTTTGTTAAAGTTAAAGCAACCGCTTATATAGTCAAATTGCTTTATCACATTTAATTCAATTGGCGTAAATTTATTTTTATTCTCGTCTATTTCGAAAAGGTGCTTGATATCATAATAATACTCCATATCACTTTTTGTTGTTATGGCTAAAGCCTTTTGGAATAAATTTTTAAATACTTTAATCGATTCCTCATCGTCTTCTTCGGTAAATATTAAGGTATTATTGACAATAACTTTGTTTTCAAGGTCAGTAACATATTCGCAGTCAAAAACATTTTTGTTTTTAACAGTTATAAAATAACCAATTGATATGTCATTTTGAAAGTAATAATATATAACTACAATAGAGCTTGACTCTTGAATGATTGGTAAAAAATCATTATATTCCTCATTATATATTTTTAAAAAATTTCTAGATAACGACTTGTTAATCTCGTCGATTTTTTCGTAAACTTTATCAGGTCTATTAATTGCCAAATAGCCAATAATGTTTTTGTCATCACTAATTCGTTTGGATTGTTTCACAGCATCTTGAGCTTGTGAACTGCACAGTAGTATTAATAATATAAAAAGGATATACTTTTTTGACATAGAAAATCTCAGCCTATTGTAAGGGAAAAGGTTGAAAGTTTAGCTAGAATATTGGATATTTAAAGAGATTGAATAGTATTATAGGCCAGATACTATTTTGAAATGTACTCGCTTTTGATGATTCGCTTGGGAATTTTCAATACGAAAACTTCTGTTTGGTGTAATGGTCCAATTAAAACCGAAAATGATGTTTGGAAAAGAACTAAAAAATTTTCCAAACATAAAATTCGTTGCAACTCAAGAAATCACTGAAAAAGTACAAATTTCATAGTTTTTATTCATTTATATTACTAGGAACTTTTATTTTTTCCTCAGTATGGTAATTAATTTTAACGCTTGTAATTCTCGAATTACCTTTATCAGAGATAAAAAGTCGTTTATCAGTGTGAGTAGCTAGATAGGCACCGTGAAAAATGGCAACTTCATCATTGCCAATAGATTTGTTGTTTTTTGATAATGCATCTTTTACTAAAGGTAATCCATCATCTAAATTGCCATAGGTACCAATTCTTAAAATTAAATTTCCATTGGTGTCTAAAACTGCTACGCTATATCGTCTTAGTTCAGGTACAAAAGATCTAGCGTAGTAATCTAAGCTAAATCTAGCATTCCAACAACAGCACCCACCACCATCCCAAGCTGCATTTTTACCAGCAAAGCCAACACCGCCGTAAAGCCACTCAGCCCCTTGTACCCAAGATTTGCCCCCAACTTGTGCCCCAAGTAAATCTGGACCATTTTTGGGGATTTGGCTACTTGGCAGAGGTACCGGGTTATTTGAATTTTCACTTATTACTTTTGCTGCTGCGGGTTTTGTTTTGATTAATGTATCAGATAGGTCATCCGTTAAAAGCGGGTCGTATGGTTTACCATTGATCAACCAACCCCCTGAAACCATTGCGTATACATTGTTATTTTTATCTAATGCTAAGCCGTTCATATGACCTGCCCCAGGGAAGGCATCTGCTAATACGGGTAAACCGTGTTTGTCGTAAATGTGGACTTCACCCCACCAGTATCTACCAGGAAACATTGTTGGCTCGTATGCCTTACCTTGATATTTAAAATTGTTTTTTGGGTCACCATCGCCTTTAGATTCGCGTTTGACATCATTATTAGCGGAACAAGTTGTAATTGCCAGATTTCCTTTTGGTGAAATATCCATTCCTCCTAAGTGCCAAAAAGAAAGTGAGCGATGCCCTGGTGTAACCAAACCAGATACTAAATTAGTAGTTCTACGATTACTAGATGACTCAAAAGAAACCCCAGTAATTTCTGCACCATAATCCCATGGTATTTCACGCCATGTATTTAAATCAAACCTACCAATTTCATTACCAGTTCGAAGGTAAATTTGACCAAATGGGTCAAAACAAATATCTTCACTATCAAATGGAAGTTTGATGATTTTTGCAGTATTAGTTTCGGGGTCAATTTCGACTAATTCTTTAAAAGATTTGCCAACCCCGCCATCGGCTTCTCCTACATACAATTTACCCGTTTTTGGGTTTACATATAATCTTTGTCTATCAATCATGGTTGGTTTTGTTCGAACGACAGATTGTTTTACATCATTACCAAAGTCTTTTAGTAAATTAAGTTTTTTGTCAATCAATTGAAAAATTCTAATATTTTGTTTGCTCCAGTCTTCTTCGCTTTGATTTTCTGATATCCAAATGTTATATGGCTTTGCCCAAAAATTAACTTCGGCATCAAATTGTGAACCGTTGCCAAGTAATGCATTTGTCCATTCATAATAACTACCACCAAAGGTTGGAAGTGGTATGTCATAAGTCTCTTTTAAAGTGGGGGCATCAAAGTTTCCAAATTGTGCCAAAGTGGGTTTTATTGGTTTCGAGCCACTTTTTTGGTCAATCGATCTATTATAAACTACCCAGGAAAATACATAGATATCGCCATTGTGTGGGTCTATGTTGATTTTAGCAGGGCGGAAAGTTTCAATGCTCTTTAATAGTTTGCCTTCTGGTGCAAATATTTGAATGCGGTTGTTCATGTGATCCGCAACATAAACGCGACCTTGCTTATCACAGGCAACAGCTACAGCACAATTAAAAGAATCATTGCCCGAGCCTTTTTCGGAATCGTTCATCTTACCTGCAAAAACCGAAGTTTCTCCTGTTTTATAGTTCACTTTCAATACACCATGCATACAGTTAAAATACCATAAATGTCTGTAAATATAACCGCTTAAGTATAATATTTCTCCGTCTGGGCTAAAAGCACCACTGCTAGGGCCAACCGTATATTCTTTACCATCTGCATTTACACCTTGTGCGCGATACTTAAAGTCTATTTTCGGGCCTTCTAAGGGTAGGGGAGCTCCTTCGGCATTTATAGGTATCCTGATTAATCGTTCCCCTAATAATGCAATTGAATTTTTAAAATTGGCTATACCCAAAGCGTTAAAGCCAGTGACCTTTCGTTTTACATTTAGAGGCAAGCTTTTCCCATGTAATAAGGTGGTTTGATAAAAACCTTTTTTTAAGGGTAATTCTTTTTGGTCTTGTGGAAATTTATGGGTTTGCAGGTCTGAAATTTTACTGATAACATCTTTTGGAAATGGATAAATTGTTTTGTGATATTCGCCGTTATGATCAAATTGTGTTATGTGGTCAAAAGTAGAACCTTGATACACAAAAACACCAGTTTCACTTGCTGAAATTGTTTGGGCTTTGGATGAACCCCAAGCTGTAACTCTTTTTTTGGGGTCGCTAAACAAGTTTTTTTCAAATTTTGGTTTTAAACCTAGTGATACTCGAATCGTCAATTCGCCCAAGTTTTTTACATATTCTCCTTGGTCATTTTTAAGGTCCCAATCTATTGTTTGTTTTTTTTCATTTTTTATGAATGGTTCAGGGGCATTACCACCTAATACTCCGCTTGCTAAATGTCTAATGATTACACCTTCGCCATTTTCAATACTTATTGTAACATCGCAAAAACCTTTTGTTTCAAAGCTAATAGCAATATTATTTTCCCCTTTTTTAATAGTAGGTTTAGTAACAAATTCAAAATTCTCTTCTCGTTTTATTTTAAAAATATCGATTTCCTGGCTTTTTAAAGCAATTTCATTTCCAAGAAAAAGAAAACCTAACACAAAGCATATTTTTAAAATTGAATTAATAGGTAATATTGAAATTTGGTTCATAAGATCTCGCTTTATTAAAAAGTTGAAGACTAGAGAGGGGTAAGAAGATTTTAAAATTTGCTGTTTATTTGGCAATGTGATAATGGACTCAAAAAGAATTAATGAAAAAGATTTTGGATAATGTACTACAGTTTGTCTCTTGCTTTTTCAAATGGTAATATTTTTTATTTAAATTTGTTACTCAGAAAATTGTTTTGAATGTTTTGAGATTTCGTTGAAGGCGTGAAGTAATATATCTGGGCTGGCCCCTTTACGGTTACCATTTTCTGATAAGTATCTTCTCCAATGGGAGGCGCCCGGAATACCATTAAATAAATTAAATGTTGGAAGCAATAATAATGACATCGGTTCACCATCATTTAGTTTTTCTTCCATATAATTAGCATAAGTATGAATTATTTGAGATCGGATGGGAATTTGAAAGTTTGGGTCTTTAAATATTGAGTCATCAACTTCCGAAAATATAAATGGATTATCCCAAGCAGCACGACCAATCATAACCCCATCTACATAATTTAAATGATAACTAGCTTCTTCAATTGTTTTGATACCTCCATTAATTTCTATTATTAATTCAGGGAAATCCTTTTTTAATTGATATACAAATTCATATTTAAGAGGGGGGATTGTTCTGTTTTCTTTTGGGCTTAAACCGCTGAGAATGGCTTTTCTTGCATGTATAGAAAATCGTTTGCAACCTATAGAGGCAATAAGACTAACAAAGTTTTTAAAGGAGTCATAGTCTTCTACATCATCAACTCCAATTCGGTGTTTTATGGTAACAGGTATTTTCACCGACGCCTGCATATCACTAATTAAATCTGCAACTAATTTTGGCTTTTGCATTAAACATGCGCCAAATTGTCCTTCTTGCACACGATCGCTTGGGCAACCTACATTTAAATTAATTTCATCATAACCATATTGTTCGGCAATTTGACTGGCTTCTTTGAGATATTTTATATTGCTGCCCCCTAATTGGATACTCAAGGGGTGTTCTTCAGGATGAAATGCTAAAATTTTGTCTTTTTTACCGTAGCAAATAGCATCAGCTGGAATCATTTCTGTATATAAAAATGTTCTTTTGGTGATTTGTCGCATCATATACCGATAATGGCGATAGGTGCGATCCATCATTGGTGCAATGCTTAGTGGATATTTAGTGATCATGCGTTTTCGTTAAAAGAAGGAAAAAGTGGTCAGAGGATTTCTCCTCTGACCTGAAGTTTTATGGTTGAGATTTAGGTTGGTCATCAGGTGTAAGTGGTTCTGAAGACGAGTTCATTAATTCCATTGCTTTTTGAACTAAAGCCGCAATTGTAGTCGTATCAATTTGTGCTTTAAAAGCAAAATTTCCATCTAAGGTTATTGCCATTTTTACGGGAGGTAATTTAAGAGAAAGCATACTATCTAGTTTTAAACCAAAAGTGTTTGCGAGTTTTTCAAATAGTTTAACATAACCCACTAGATAAAAATCCATATAGCAAGAGCTGCCTTCTTTAAAATGGCTTTTGCTAAATAGTTTTACATCTTCTTTGCTTGGTGTTTTTGAAGAGTTAATAAGCTCTTTGATTGATTCTAAACTTGTTGCGCTGTATACATATGTCGCATCTGCTGCGATAAATTGGTCTGTAGGCATAGGAATTAATTGAGCGATTTCCGCTTCTTTTTCTTTACTTACAGAGCTTATTTTATAGATTTGTAAGCCATTATATTTTTCAGAGTCTTCCCACTTAAATTCGTATGTATCTTTCAATTCAGTTTTATTCATAATTTGGCTAAAAGTGGCATCGCTAAGTTTTGTAAAAAAATTTTTTGATTTGTTTAGTATTAGTGTTGGGTCTTTTAGTTTTAATAAATATTTTGACGAAATAATGTCTTTGAAGCTCATTGTACTTACTGATTCTACGGCATCAATAGAGAGAGATTCTAAGGCAATTACTTCTAATTCTTTAAGATATTTTTTTTCTTCGTCTTTTAATTCCGGAATATTATTTGCCATTAAAAACAAATCTTTAGTAAAACTCTTAGCTTTAGACATGTCGTAATTTGCAATACTAGTTGCAAAATTACCTATTCCGGTGATTTTTAGTAAATCAGTTGAGTTTGCAGCTGGTTGTGTAAGTGCTGTTTGTAAATTTGATTTGTCGGTTGTAATTAAGCCCGATGTACTTTCGATGCCAGTATCTGTTAAATTTATTTTTATTGTAGCCATTTCCATTTGGGCAAAGATGGGTTTGGCATAAGGCATTTTTTCATTAATGACAAGTTCATATAACTTCACAATATTTGTAATATCGAAAAATACTTCTAAGTCATTTTGAGTTTTTACTGCACTTAGTTTTTTTTGAAATTCTTTAAATTTTGGTAGATTTTGACCATCCATACTCACGATCAGTGTGTTATCGACAATTTCTTTAGAAGGTGTTAACCCTAATATGGGGTTTTGAAATACGGTTTTATCTTTTACTGTAATGTAAACCCCTGTACTTGGTATTTCATGAAATTTTTCTTTTGAATAATATACAACTCCAATTGAAGTAGCGCTATCAATAATGTTTTTGACTGGTGCAACATTTTGCTCAATTGCAGCTGATGAACCTGGGTAGATTGCATTCGATAGTTTTAAAAATTTGTTGTAAAAAGTCGCTGGATCTTTTAAAACCAAAAACGCAATAATTTTTGAGTCATCGCTAATTCTTTGGGCTTTTTCGGGGTTAGCAAAAATCGTTGTAAAACTTAGTAAGAATAATAGGCAAAAAACATGTAATCGGTTCATGGTTTTTCTCAATATGGTAAAGGTTAATTTAAATCGTGATAGTTTAGCGAATACATATTTAATTAAAATCCTTAGGTAAAAAAATAAAGATTTTGAGCCTAAGAAATCCCAACAACAGTTTTCAGATAGAAAACTATTGTTGATTGTTGTTAAAAATAAGCCATTTTTTCATTCGAGTTTACTGATTGCAGTATTAGTAAACTTTTGCGTTAATGTTTCTGGCCGTAAGCATATTTTTAATGTTATGCAGGGTTTCTTTTGAAACGGGTTTAATTTTATCTGTGGGTGTTTTGCGTTCAATGGTGTAAATTTGGACTTCATTTGGAGCTAAAGTGCAAACTAATTCGACCCATTTTTGTAGATGTTCTGTCGTAACATTTGAAATACTACCTTCTAAAAACATGGCCTGAATATTAAATTTTTTTAAATTTTTGATAATGGCAATAAGTTCAGAAAATGTACCTTGTATGGGGCCATTTATTTTTTTATAAGTTGCTTCATCGGCGGCATCAAGTTTGACATTTAGGCTATCTATTAATGGTAAGCATTTTGGTATGTCATTATTGTTTAAATGGATTCCGTTTGTTAGCAGAACAAATTTTGCTTGAGGATAATATTGGTCGACAATCTTTCGAATCTGACAAATAATTTCAGAAAAATGAGGGTGCATTGTTGGTTCCCCGTTGCCAGCAAGAGTTATATGTTGAATTTGCACATTATTGTTTTTCTGATAATTTTTTAAGCATTCTTCTAAGGCAAAATAAATTTCATTAGGTTCAGGGAATTTTAGTTCACTCAAAAACCCTTTGCTCTTTGTAATATCAGTCCAACCGCATTCGCAATACGGGCAATTAAAAGAACAAATTTTATTTTGTGGTGGCAGCAAGTTAATGCCTAAGGAAACACCAAACCTTCTAGAATCAACTGGCCCGAAAAGTATGTTGTCAATTAGCCCATTAACTTTTTTGATTTCTTTAGGTAGTTTAGATTCCATATTTGCGATTGATTCCTTCCATATCGTCTTTAAATATTAGAGCTTTTCTTCTTTCTAAAATATCATCAATTCTTGTTTTGATTTCAGTGGTTAGTTTGAAATTCATACATTTTAGGTTTTCAGCAATTTGATCAGGGGTTTTGGCGCCAATGATGGTAGATGTTACAGCATTTTGATTTAATACCCACTGCAAGGCAATGCTGCTGAGTGGCACTCCTAATTCATCCGCAAGTTTATATAATTCTAAAAGAGGTTTTTGATAGTAATCTTTTTTTAATTCTTCGGCCATAGCATCGCGTTCAGTTGCTCTACTGCCTTCAGGTATCTTATTATTTCGGTATTTGTCAGTTAGTAACCCTTGATCTAAAGGGCTATATAAAATCATTCCAATACCATTATCTTGACAAAAAAGTTGGGTTCCATTTGTTTCTACCTTGCGATGAAACATATTGTATTTGGGTTGATTTGAGATCATAAAATCCCAATTGAATTTGGCGCAAACTTCTTTTGCTTTTGTCATGCTTTCAGGCCCCCAGTTAGATACACCCCAATATAATATTTTCCCTTGTTGTTGTAGTAGTTGATAAGCAGAAACGGTTTCTTCAATTGGGGTATCTTTGTCTTCTGAGTGTGCTTGATATAAGTCAATGTAATCAGTATTTAGTCTTTTTAAGGATTGATGACAAGCTTCCATAATGTGTTTACGACTTAAACCTTTATCATTTGGTTGGTTGCCCATTGTGCCGCAGGATTTGGTTGCAATCACTAAATCGCTTCTTTTGTTTTGATTTATAAATTTACCAACTACCGTTTCGGCTTGCCCTTGATTGTAAACATCAGCCGTATCAAAAAAGTTGATTCCATTTTCAAATGCTTTTTGGTGACATAAAATAGAGTTTTTTTCACCATCTACGCTACTTGTAGTGCGCCATGAACCGTATGCAATGCGAGATACCTTTAAACCGCTTCGACCTAATCTTGTATAGTCCATAGCTAATTCCTTATTTGTAAAGTTTATATTTTGTTTCGATAAATTTTTGAGCTATTAAATAAGGGGAAGAAAATGCAAAGTCTTTCATTTTTAATTCTAAGTAATGTATCCAGTCTATTTTTTTAATTTCAGGGTCTATTACCATTTTGGTATTTGAGTCTATTTGACTGGCAAAACCAATATCTACGGTTTGATAGATGACATTATCATAAGGGTAAATATTAGTTTCCGATGATATATATTCTAGGGAACATAAATCAATATTTAATTCTTCTTTTATTTCTCTTTTGGCTGCTTGTTCTGCGGTTTCAAATGGGTCTATAAAACCACCGGGTAGGTCAAGCATGTTAATTCCGGGGTCATGGGCACGCGTTGCAATTAAAAATTCGTCTTTTTCGTTATATAAAACAAGTGAAACTGCTACTGCCGGGTTAAGAAATAAGTTAAAATTGCAGTTATTGCAATGAATCTTTTTGCCTAATAATTTTTGAATTGCATCAGACCCACAAGCAGGGCAAAATTGAAAGCTATCAAGGGTAGGGTGATTCATACCTTTTCCAAATTAAAATAGGGGGGGTAATTTTAGAGAAAATCGCAAAAAAAGAAACCATAATTCAAAATGGTTCTTTAACTTTTATTAATACTTATAAAATAGAGCATATTTATAAACTTTAGTGGTTTTGGGTTAAAATGTTTAGTGATTTACAACATAAAATGATTTGTTTTCCAATCATACTGGATCGTTTGATAAGAGCTGGTAAGAACAAGAAAGATTTGCCGGAAGAGTTGCAGGATCTATTAAATTATTCTAGTTTGCCTAATGAGCATTCATTTTTGCCGATTTCTGAGCCATACTCGGATTTACCGTCACTAGCAAATGCATTTTCTTTTAATGTTTTGGATGTTGTTTTTGGTGAGCAAACGGATGCGAAGCTAATGAACATATATATCATTCAATTGACCAACAAAATTTTGGAGTATTATAAAAATAGTATTCTCCTTGAAAATGCCATTAAGATTAGTGAGAAATTTTCGGTAGGGTTATACCCTTCCTTTCAATTAACATGGTACAAGGCGATTATGTTTGAAGTAAATCAAGAGATTAGCGATTTCTATGCGAAAGAATTAATATTGCAGGCAAAGGCTATGTTAGAGATGCACGAATATACAAAATTGAACGATGTTTTACGAAAAGCATTGTCGCTTAACCCAAATTGCAAAGATGAAGTCAATGCACTATTTCGCTAAAATTACAATAAATTTTACATTAATATTTCTATGTATGTCAGCTCTTTTAGGTTCAGAGGCTGAAATTAAAAAAAGAATGCCTAATAAAACACCGGCATTAGAAGTTAATGTAAAAAACTTAGACATCATTTCACTTTCCTGTCTAGATTTTTTTAACAAATCAAAAGACCCCGCAACTAAAGATATTGGTGTATCATTTTTGAATTCAGAAATTACACAAGAAAGCGTTGTAAAGACTCTTGAATATATCGTTAAAATTCAAAACGAAGATCATGAGCATATTAAAATTGGCAAAAAACAAGTAGATGGTTCACCTTGGGTTTATCGTATGTCAAAATATTGGTTTTTGTCACAGAATTTTGATTTTTATCGAATTAACGCAAACCCAGCCGATGCTAAAGTTAATAATGTAGTTTTACCAGCTGGCACGCTACTTGTAACTAAATATGCTATCTTTGAAATGGATATTAGCAAAAATCAAACTAAAAAGAATAATACGGAGATTTATGCGTTACCAGAATGGATCAACCCAAATTTAGGTTTGCCTCAGTATCGTATGCGTTATACAAAACAGCAAATATTCGATGGTGTGTATCGTGCAAACGGTTTAGCGGCTGGCAAAGCAAAAGAGCTGGGTTTCTTAACAAAAGCTGATGTTGAGTTAGCTATGCTTCAAGGCACATTTATAGGAAGATTTGAAAATGGAAGTAAAAAGTTTTTTGGAGTTGCAGGTACAAATGATTTCCCTTATGAAAAAGGCTTAAAACATTCCTTGCAAAAGCGTTACATTTATTTTAAAGAAATCGATAATATATATGGTTATGGTAAAACGATTAATGAAAAAATAAATATTGAACCTGGCTTGACATTTGCGGGAGATGTAAGTCAATTTGGTCTAGGGAAATTAATGCTAATGTATTATGAAGACCCTGTGCATAAAGTAGCTAATGCAAAAATTGGCATTTTGGCTGATACAGGGTCCGCTTTTGCTGATAATTCATATCATTTGGATTATTTGCTTGGAACTTATAAAAATCCTAATACTTTTTATAAAGAAGCAGATAAAATTCCTAAGTTTTGCGAATTCTATTTGCTCATCAAAAAATAATGAATTGAGAATATAATGTCATTTTATGGAAATATCGACCCAGATAATTTAATTGGGTTAGTAAAAAACACAGTACCCTTTATATTTTTACCTGAAAATCAAAAAGAGCTTAGTGTTTCAAAAATATTTGAAACTTACCCTGAAAAAGGTTGGCTGTATATTTTAAATTCTTTTTTACTGCATCCGGAAGCATTTAATGAGCAGACCAAGGCGATTAAATGGTATGAATATTTTTTACTATGTATATCGGCGCACTATGCTAGTGTAATGACTTTTGTACCCACTGATGTTGATAATAAAATAAGAATTACACTTTGGAATGATATGGAAAAACGCTCTGTCATTGAAAAAATGATTGAGGCTGTTTTACAAATTCAAAAATGGGATATGTCGGAAGTTTCAAAAAGAACATTTTTTGACGACGAATATGGCAAATTAGCAGGTCATGACGGAGAATATCTAACTATTTTAGGTGGTGCGTTAGGATGTTGTTTATTTAACGAATGGAAGGAATTGGCAGAACTTGTTGAAAAAAAAATTGATGAAGAGTTAAACCGTGAGAATTTAATTTTTAAAAAATATTTACATAAAAATGGGCGTGAAATCGATCTGCTAAAAGTTTGTGCAATTTTAACTCATAATACAGGTGATTTGTTGCGTGCCATTGGCATGTGGAATATCAATTTAAATTTGATTATTCATTATAAAAAAAAATATATGGGAATGATGAAGAAAAATGATAATGGCTTTCGGTTTTTTGAAGCGGGTTTAATATATAATGAATTTTTAACCCATGACAATGGCCGTCATCTTGCTTTACGAGCTCCAAAAATATTTAGGGTAGCAAATGATTTCCTGTTGCCAATAGGTCCTTTTTTTGAAGAGTGGGGTGAAATGTTAGGTAAAAACCCTATCGTAAAGGAAAACGACATTATTGAAATTATAAATGCCTTATTAGATGCCGCCGAACGAACTCCTTTGCAAAAAGGCTATAGCCGTGCCTTAGCTGGCCTAAATAGAACTTTGCCTAAAGGTTTAAAGGAATTTGAAAAGAAAATTCAAAAACAAGGTTTGAAAACACTAAAGAGTTTAAAGATTGAAGAGGAATCAAAAATTAGTCCGGAAAGCTTTTATCAAAGGTTAGGAAAAAAATTGAACACTTTTATTAAAGACAATAAAATCACCTAAATGATTCAAGCCGTTAAATTTATAATTTTAATTTTATTCGCTGTAGGTTGTTATTATTTTTATTTATTATTAATAAAACGGAAAAGATCAAAGATAGCAAATTCGCCAACGCCTCAAAATTGGGATGAAATATTACTAAAAAATTTTTCAATAATTCAACTTTTACCGAAAGATTTAAAAAGTGATTTAATTAAAACCATGAAAGTATTTCTTGCTGAAAAAAAATTTCATGGTTGTGGAATTGAAATAACGGAAGAAATAAAAATTACAATTGCTGCCCAAGCCTGTTTGTTGTTATTGAATAAAAAGCATAATTATTACCCACATTTAAACAATATTTTTATTTATCCTCATGCTTTTAAATCGGTACAAAAAGAGCATGCCGGCTATATTGAAACTCAAAAAACAGTAGTGCGATCAGGTGAGAGTTGGGTGCGTGGACCTATTGTATTATCTTGGCATCATTCTTTGCATGGGTCATTAAATGCTAACGATGGTCAAAATGTTGTTTTTCACGAATTTGCCCATCAATTAGATCAGGAGGATGGCACTTCAAATGGTACACCCTATTTGCCAGATGCATTAAGTTATAAAGTTTGGTCAAAAGTTATGGAAAAAAGTTTTGTTCAAATGACCAATGAAATTATGAAGAATCAGAAGATACTCATAGATGAATACGGTGTTACAAATTCTGCTGAATTTTTTGCTGTATTGACAGAAACCTTTTTTGAAAACCCTGAAAAGCTTTATAAACAAAATTATGAGTTATATGATATCCTAAAAAAATATTATAGCTTAGACCCAATAAAGTGGAAAAAAGACCAATTACAATAAAAGGTTATTGCTCTTGGGGTTTTTCAAAATAACCTTCTAAATGCATGTGGAAAATTGCTTGCCCTAACGCTATTGAGTAAGGTCTAATTTTTGTGGGGCTTAGTGGACCTAATTGGTCACAAGATTCAATGGTTACGGAGACCGATGATTTTAAATGTTTTCTCATCCAGACGGCGGCAATCTTGGAAGGCACTGGGTCAGCAGTTTCCGAATTAATATCACCATAAACTCCAAATTTTTCATTTCTTAAAAAAGAGTTAGCTTTGTTTAGTAAAACTACAGAGTTTGGGACATTATGTTTACATGCAATTTGTATTGTTTCTCCACTGGGAGCAGCATGAAAGTCTAGCCCCCAAACGAGTCTTTCACCATTTAATTCATTTTCAATTACGGATTTTGCAATTTTGACACAATCATGATCTGGGTTTTCGAAACCCCATTGGCGATTCGTATCAACAATGCTATCTGGTGTTGTACGCCAAGTGCCGGCATAGCGGCCTGGAGCATTAATCATTGGGTAAACGCGAATTACATAATTTTTTCTTAATTCAATAGCTTCGTTAGCGTTTCCTAAAACCCATTTAGTAAATTCCCATAATGCTAGATCACCTAAGTCTTCACCCGCATGTACACCTCCTAGGATTAATGCATTTTTTTTGGGTGAAGTAAAATTTGGGTCGTTGATTTCAAAACTATAGAAGGGAGTTGCTGGAATTTGTCTCTCTAGTTCATCAATGCAACTTTTTATTTCACCAGCAATATATGCTTGAGCCGGAAATGAAATCGTGTTTTTAGGCTGAAATTCTTTTGCAGTCTTTGTTTGATCGATCAATTCTTTAAATTCATTTTTTAATGCAAGAATATTTTCACCCACGATTGTCACACTTCGCGGCCAAGATCTAGCAAGAAAAACTTCGTTTTGGTCAAAGGGAGTATCATGACTTAATATTATTTCGTTAGGTAAAACTTTAATCGTATTTAAAACAAACCAATTTCTAAAATCGTAAGAGAAATGACCGCGTTGACTTTCTTTCCATGTCTGATGACAATGATGATCTTTATCAAGGCCATAATGCCGTAAATGGATAAAAACTATTTTGCCTTTAATGTTTTTTAGTCTAAAGCATGGCTCTAGCCAACGCATGACCCAATTTTCGCTAGTTTGTCTTCTAGGGTAAATAATAGCATGTATTTCACCAGATTCATTGACTTCAATATAACTTGATTTGATATCAACACTTGAACGCTCAAAGTTTACATCTATTTCTACAGGGGTGCTCATAGTTTTCTTTCACAAATTCAAGTAACAATATCAATGTTCTATAATTTTACGATTCTATAGGTTTTTTAATATTTTTCAAAAATATTATCAATTCTGAGAAATAAGTATTTCGATATACAAATTTTAATATTATTATTCAATTCAGTATAAGGCAATAAGATTGGTAGAAATTGCTGTTATAATAAATTTTATTTAAGATAAGGTTTGGTATATGCTAAAAGGCGCCATTTTTGGGTATGGTAGTGTTGGTAAAAGTATGCATCGTCAGATCTGCGAAAATTTTAGAGAAGTTGCCGAAATTGTTGCAGTCTGTGATATTAGTTCGGAAGTATTAGAAAAGTGTAAGTCAGAATATGGGGTTAATACTCATACTACTTTGGGTTCGATGTTAAATCAAAAGTTGGATTTTGTACTGATTACTTCAACAAGTGTTGCCCACGCTAGCGCAGCGATTGCTTGTGCAAATAAACAGATTCCATTTTTAATTGAAAAACCAATTGCCTTAAGCTATGCTGAATCAAAGGAAGTTTGTGAGATTGTTAGAAAATCAGGCATATTAACGGTTGTTAATTATTCAATGCGATTTTCACCTTTATCTCGCAAGATCAAAGAATATGTCAGCAAAGGCAAGTGTGGCGATTTACTTAGTGTGTGTGTTAGTAGTTATCGCGGATATGGTTTGTATGGTAGCGGAAAACGCCATCCGGCCATTATCGACCCGAGAACTTCTGGGGGTTGGATTATCCACCATTTAACCCATATTGTTGATTTTGCCATATGGTTAGCAGGCCCCGTAAAAGAGGTTCATGCTTTGACTAGAACAACAGCTCCAGAAGAATTGCAATCAGAAGAAGTCATTTGTTCTTTATTGAAATTTAATAATGGTGTAATAGGCACTGTTACAGATCAAGTAGGGGCATTAAGAGATCACAAAATTCAAATTGTTGGTAAGCTAGGTGGTTTAACTGAAGTCGGTGGTGAAGCAAAACCAATGTTAAAGTATAGTTCAGAAAACAAACCGTATGGTAATCATGAGTTAATTGATTTGTCTAAGAATACCAGTGACGGTAGCGGGTTGCAGCATTTTATAGCTTGTTTAAGTTCTGGGGCTTCGTCAGAAATGCCTATTTTTGAGGCTCTAGCTGCAACACAAACTTGTGAAGCTATTAAAAAATCAGCTTATGAAAATAGAACCGTTCAAGTCAGTGAAATATTTTAGACGCTTTTAGTTTTAGGGTCCCAAACTATTTTGTGTAGCTGAACTTGAAAACGAATTGGTAAAGCTGACTTTAAGACTTCTTTTGCAAGCCATTCATAAGTCACTTTGCCAAAAACAGGGGAAAATATTACTTGGGTTTTGTTTGTTAAATTATGTTCCTTTACCAAATCAAGTGACCAATTCAGATCAACTTCACTACCAATAACAAATTTAACCTCATCTTTTTTGGTTACATGGTTTAGATTTTCGTAAAGGTTTTTTTTCATCATTAGAGAAGAAGGTGTTTTCATATCTAAGATGATGTGCACGCGCGCGTCTACATTCTTGACATCTCGGTGACCAGCAGTTTCAAGGCATACGGTGTAACCTGAATCGCAAAGTAAAGTTAATAAGTCATAGGATTCTTTTTGATCAAGTGGCTCACCACCAGTTAACAAAATTAATTTTGCCGAATAGCTTTTGACTTTCGTTAATATTTCTTCAAAAGTTAACTTTTGACCATCATAAAAAGCATACTCGGTATCGCAATAGCTGCAACGCAGTGAGCACCCCATTGTGCGTATAAAAATACAAGGTAAGCCTATGAAGGAAGACTCGCCTTGAACACTAAAATAGATTTCATTTACTTTTAATTCAGACATTTTTCTTTTGGCCTTAAATTATTGAGCATCCATAATTTTTGGTGGCGCCAATGGTATTTGAAATTTAGTTTTATCGCCATATTTAGAGTAAATTGACAAGATTTCTTTTTTTTGCGAAACATAATGGTTTAAAAGATTTGAAAATATTTCTTGCGAGGGTTTTGAGAATGATTTAATTTCTTTAACCAAAGCTTCTGTGCCATAGTCTTTTTTTAAATTGAAATCAAACAAGTTGTAGTTTTTATTTAAATCTTGTTGGTTCTTTTCAATTGCCAAGAAAAAACCTTGTTCAATTTGTTGCAAATAACTGATTAAATTCATTATTTGGGTCATTTCATCTTTGCTAATAGGAGTACGGGTTATTGCCCAAGTTTCAGGGAAATAAAAAAACCTAGTAGCATTCATAATATCATATAAATCTTGATTAAAGGGAGCGCCTTTTAATTCAACTGTTTTTTTGTCAAAATCTTCTAAGGTTTTTTCCATTGCTACTTTAGCTAATTCTGCATTTTGAGTTTTTTCGCTAAATTCTTTTTTTTGTTCTTCTGTTAATAACGACTCAATAAATTGTTGTACTTTAGCGACAGATTCTTTTTGGTGTTTTTCCAAGGCAGATTTAGTTAATTCCCCAGTTTTTTCTTTTTCATCAAATTCCTTTTTTTGTTCCTCTGTAACTAAAGAGTTTTTGATTTTATTCACCTCAGCAGCTACATCGCTAGGAATTCGTTGTTCTTTATCTCCAAATTCTTTGGCATACATAAAAATCTTTAATTTTTGGTCTTCTGTCCAGCTTACCCAACGAATCAGCTTGTAAGATTCTTTATTAGTGAATTTATTAAATATGATAAAAGGAGGGACAATTATTTGTTTTTCCTTTTCTTGGGCAATCGAAAAAGTAGTGAGTGCAGTGAAAACAATACAAATTGTTAGTAGCTTGTACTTCGAAAATTTCATGTTTCAATCCTTGAATAAATCATTGATATTTTTTTTCTTTTGTGGTTCCGAATCATTGTTTGTCTTAAATAGACTTTCTAGTTTGTTTAATGTTTTTGAGCTTTGTTCTTGAATATTGTTTGTTTCTTTGTTGTTTTCTAAAACACTGTATTCGTCACAAAAATTGTGTGAATATATATCTTTTGGTTTTTCTTCCACTTGTGCTTTACAACGGCTTTTTAATGAGTCAAAATGCTTACATTGAACACAAGCATGTAAATATTCTGAGCAAAAATCACAAATTTTTTTAAAACCAATGGGTATTTCCACTGATATATTCTTTTTGCACCTACTACAAACAATAGAAATATTACGATTTCTCATGAATAAAAATTAAAACCTATTTTTGTGGTTTGCTTCTAAAATCTTGATTTAATTTGTTTCGCAAATAATTTATTTTTCGTGTTGCGTGTTCTTTGTTATGACCTTTTAAGAGTATATAACGCTCTAAATGTTTAATGGCCATTTCATAATTATGCATTGATTCAAGAGCAAGCGCCATACCCCAATAGGCCATAGTGCTTCGACTATTATAATTGAGGGCTAATTTGTAATCTTCGTATGCCTCGTTATATTGTTTTCTTTCGAGCTTTTCGTTACCAGTAACTATATGATCACCACCTGCATCGGGTATTCCATCACCGTCACTATCAATTTTAATCGTCATTTTTTCATATGCACCCATAGTTTCCCACACATCTGGCTTGCGGTTATAATCAGTATCATACCAAGCAGAAATTAATTTTTCACCGTCAAAAATTTTTTCAGCATCTAAAAAGCCATCTTCGTTATCATCGTATTGTTCACTTGCTTTTTCGCTACGACCTTTTTTTGCATTAAACTTATAAAAAATCACCCTGTCTATTTTTCCATTTTCATTTGTGTCTATTTCTAATTTGATTAAATGACCTCTTTCGTCATAGATAGCTGTGCAATCTTTTTTGCCATTTTTATCTAGATCGTAATCTACATTAGTATTAGGTTTTCCTTTCCAAGGGAATTCTTTATTTTTAACTTTTGTATCTTTAGCGACATCTTTTTTATTGGAATTACATCCCATTATTAATAATAAATGTAGGATTATTAAAACTAATTTTTTTGTCATTTTTAAACTCGCTTAGTCAGTATAACTTTTTGTTTAAACTTTTGCCTTTAATATGATATCAATAAATTCCCTTACGGCACCACTTCCACTAGGTAACTCTGTTACATAATCAACTTCTCTTTTTACTTCAAATATTGCATTGGGTACGGTTCCTGAAAACCCGCACTTTCTTATGATCGGTAAATCTAACAAATCATCACCCATATAAGCAATCTCTTCAAAATCAATTTTTAAATCGATTTTAAACTTTTCGAGCGATTTTAGCTTGTTTTCTTCACCGATTGATATTAAGTCGAATTTTAGCTCTTTTGTTCTTATTTCCGATACCGGAGACTTTCTTGCCGAAATGGTGCCAATTTTAATCCCATTGGTCTGGGCTTTTTTAATACCAAACCCATCTAAAACATGGAAGTGTTTTGTTTCTGAGCCATCTGAAGACCAAATAATTTTGCCATCTGTCAATATATTGTCTATATCGAGAACGATGAGCCTAATCTTTTTAGCTTTGTCAATTATAGGAGTCATTTTTTTAAGATTTCTAATTTTAAAACGGGGCTATTTTAACAGTAAAATCCTTCTAAAACCATTAAAATTTATGAATTTGTAACTATCCATGTAAAATAGCAGAACTTTTTTGACGAAGCTCTTTTGATGATAAAATTCCCAGAAAAAAAAAGATACCGACTATTACGACCTTGGTTAAATGCCAAATTTGGTGGTAATACTTGGAAAGTTGGTTTGGACGCAGGTCTATCTTGTCCTCATGTGGTAGATAAAATAGGTTGCGTATTTTGTGATCCACCATCTTTTACACCTGCGGCACGAAATTCAGAGAGAAATATCAGAAATCAGGTAGCTATGGGAATTGAAGGAGTTCAAAGAGCTCACCCAATGGCGGATCGATTTATTGCGTATTTTCAATCTGGGACCAATACTTTTGGGTCGTTTAAATACCTAAAAGAAATTTTTAGTCATTCTTTAGAAGACCCACGCATTGTTGGTCTTTCCATTGGTACGCGACCTGATTCTATTTCATTAAAAACTTTGGAAATGATAAAGGAAGTCGCAGGGGATAAAAAAGTAATCATTGAATACGGATTGCAATCCATACATGAAGCATCGAGTACATGGATGCGTCGTGAGCATACATTAGAGTGTTTTGAGAAGGCGGTATTGAAAACGGTTCCCTTTGGGTTTGATGTGATCACCCATGTAATGATTGGTTTCCCTGATGAGGGGCAAAAGGAAGTTATTGAAACTGCAAAATATTGTGCAAGTTTGCCTTTATCTGGCATTAAAATACATAATTTGCATGTTACAATCAACACGCCATTAGCAGAATGGTATTTTTCTGGTCAATTTGAACTAATTTCGCAGGAAGAATATATTGCACATGTTTGTGATATGTTAGAATATTTACCAGAAGAAATGGTAATTCATAGGTTATCTTCCAGTTCACCAAGGCCTTATTTAGTTGCTCCGGAATGGTGTAGAAGTGTGCCATTATTGATGAATGAAATCGATAAAGAATTAGAGAGAAGAAATACTTGGCAAAGTCGTTTGTGTGAAAATAATAAAAATAAAACAGATAAAGCAGAAGGAATGACAATCAAATGTTAGATGTGAAATTAATTAGACAAGAAACAGATAAAGTATTGGCAGGTTTAAAAAGAAGAAAACCAGAGTTTACGCTTGATGAATTTTTAACAAAAGATAAAGAATGGCGAGGTTTAGTTTCCAAAAGCGAAAGTATTCAAGCCCAATTAAAAAATAAATCAAAAGAAATAGGATTAGCCATTAAAGATAAAAAAGATGCAGAACCAATTAAAGTTGAGGTTGCAAAGTTAAAATCAGAAAAAGATGCTATTGATATTTCACTAGAAAAAGTTTCTTTTGAGTTAAACGACATTTTGCTACGATTGCCAAATATTCCATTAGAGGATGTGCCAAATGGTGCAGGTGAGAATGACAATCAAATAGTTAGAAAATGGGGTGAGCCGCAAAAGTTTTCTTTTACCCCAAAAGAGCATGATGAAATAGGAGTGGCGCTTGGTATTTTGGATTTTGAAAGGGGCGTTAAAATTAGTGGTACCCGATTTACTTTTATTTGCGGTGATGGCGCAAGATTAGAAAGAGCTCTAATTAGTTTTATGTTAGAGGAGCACCGTAAAAGAGGTTACACTGAATATTGCCCACCTTTATTGGTATTGCCAGAAACGATGCAAGGTACGGGTCAGTTACCAAAGTTTGAAGAAGATTTATACAAAACAAATGCGGGAAATTTTTTAATACCAACGGCGGAAGTTCCATTGACAAGTTTTTATAGAGATGAGTTTATTGATGTTACAGAAACCAAAAATTTAACCGCCTATACCCCTTGTTTTAGATCGGAGGCAGGTAGTGCTGGTAAAGATGTTAAAGGCATGATTCGTCAACATCAATTTGACAAAGTTGAGCTAGTGAAAATTTGTCACCCTGATAATTCAGCAAAAGAATTGGAAAAAATGACTAGCGATGCAGAAAATATTTTACAATTATTAAAGATACCTTTTCGAACAATGGCTTTATGTACAGGCGATATGGGGTTTAGTGCTGCGAAAACTTATGATATCGAAGTATGGTTGCCTGGTCAAAATAAATATCGTGAAATATCATCTTGTTCCAATTGTACAGATTTTCAAGCGCGTCGTGCCAACATTAAATTTAAAGATGACTCTGGCAATCGGCCAGCTCATACACTAAATGGTTCTGGTTTAGCTGTGGGTCGAACTTTGGTTGCAATTCTAGAAAATTATCAACAAGCTGATGGCTCAGTTACAATCCCAGATGTTTTAGTTCCTTATATGTATGGACAAAAAAGCATTACAAAAAAATAAACTAACGCCCCCTTTTATGCAATGAGGGGGCAAATCTTAATCGTCAATAGGGCTAGCTTTATTTACTGCTACTTTCAATAATAATAGATCAGCTCCTTTTTTCTCTAAATACTTGTCAAACCCAGTCCATTGTCTACTATGATCATTAAAAATGAGATTGTAAAGACTATCTAGCTTTTTTAATTCGACTTTGGCATCTTTGAATTGTGTTTTTTTAAATTTTTCCTGAACAATTCTATGTTGTGCATCCATTGAAATCAGCAAATCCAATACGCTTTTTTCTTTAGCAAACCAATTCTTCCAATCGCTAGAAACAATTTGCTTATCGCCACTTATTTTTTCTAAACTTTGAATGGCTTCTGCTTTTATTTTTTCATCTGGTGAATCAATAAATTTAATTAATACATAGGAAGGTATTTGATCAGGAAATTCTGTATAATAATAGGGCTTTCTATACTCAAAGCCTCTCGTCGCTATAATTGCTGCTAAACGAACATCTGGGTTTACATCCTCTTTCTTCAAAACATCAAGCACTTCTTTTAACCCTTTATCTGGTGTATTTTTTAATTTTCCTATAGCGACTAACCCTGCTATGAACACTTCTGTATCAGAGGAATTAAATGATTTTAAAATAGCCTCATAGTGGGCTTTGCACTCGGGGTTGCCTAAAGTAGAAAGTATGCGTAACTTGGTTTCTTTATCTAATGATTTTTCTAGGATGAAAGATAAGGCTTTCCCCGATCTTTCGGGAGGGCTAGCTAATAAGGAGTTCAAAGCATTTTCTCTAATTTTTCTGTTTTCACTTAAGGCATTATTGCTTAAAATGTCATAGTGTTCTGGTTTATAGATACAACGGCCTAATAAATCAACTGCACTTTTGCTGATACTTTCATCTGCATGACCACAATTCTTTAAAAGTATTCTTACAGCGCCAGACTGTTCTTTGAATTCTTCAATATTTTCTGAGACTAGTGGAAAAATTCTCTTTAAAAAATCTGAATCATCTTTTTCTAAAGCAAACAATAAAACTTCACCGGGTATTTTTCCATTTTTAGTTTTAGGCAATGAATTCAAAGCTATAAGGCTAATATCAGCTTCAATAGCTTTTGATTTAATAATTGAGTTTAATTCTTTTTCTCCATTTGGAATATACCCCAATGCTTGGACTGCAAATTTTCTGTTCAGATTACCATCTTTATTTGTGTAGATTTTTTTTAATAATTGCACAGAATCATAATTGGAGGTAATGTGCGAATTTGTTGAATAGGTGTAGGCAATGCCTGCGATTAAATTGTTTTTTGTGGCAACAGGTCCATCATCATTTATTTCTTGTTCTAAGGCTCTATTCAATTTTTTAATTGCCGCTTGTCCAGATTTAGCTACGGCTTGAATTTGTTCGGTTTTAAAATAGTCCTGAATGCTTTTATCGCTTTCAATATTCATCCTTTTAACAGTTTCTACCCTTTGTCCATCTATATAATCACCACCAAACATGAAAGATAGCAAAGTTAACAATAATATAGCGGCAGCTACAACAATTCTGATATTGGTAGTTCTTTGGCGTTTTTCAATGGCGTCAATTCGTTGCTGTTTGCCGTCTTTAACGACTGGTTTTGCCTTGGAAGATATACGACCTTTTTCTCTGCTTGAAAGACTTTTCCGACCCCCAGAGGAAGGTCTTTCTTGAGGTTCTTCCACATCTAGGTCGTCATTATTTTCTATTTGCAAATCATCGTCAGATTCTTCGTTTTTTGGGTTATTTCGTTTAGAAATTCTTCCACTTGGTCGCTTGGCAGAAGTCGGTCGATTGGTTTTAGCCATTAATTTCTCACTTATTTAGTGGTTTTAGGGAATATAACTTAAACATTATATAAAAAAAAGAGCAGTTTAGGCTTGAAAGTAAGTTATGCAAGAATTTTTAAAAACTATGTCAAAGATTAGATTCCTTAGTTGAAATTATGAATAAATTCATATACTACCGCCTTCAATTTTTACTAAAAGCAACGATTAAGGGACAAAAATGAGTCATAAAAGAAAACACAATAGTTCTAGAAGAAGAAGAAAAAAGGGTTCAAGAATTCGTCGTCAAAAAAGAAGACAAAAGAAGAAGTAGTTTTAGCCTAAGATTAAGCAATAATTGGTGAAAGAACTCAGATTTATTAAGTGGTGATTGCAAATGGCAATTGCCACTTGAATTTTGTAAACACCATTTCGTAATCCTAGTTTCAAATTCATTCGCTTGATAAAATTTTTGTTTTAAATTTATGTGATATAAAAAATGGCATTACAGACTACAGATTGGCACATTTCCAAAGCACAGAAAAATTGCTTTAAATGTCAAAAACTATTTGAAACAGGTGAAGTAATGCATTCCTGTGTTGAAGAAGATGCTGCTACTTTTCAATTGATACGCCAAGATTACTGCATCGACTGTTGGCCAAACAGCGATAAACAAAAGTCTACTACCCACTGGAAAACAATTAAAACTGCAGAAATAAACAAAAAAACAATTACAGTTGACAATGATGTTTTATTTAATTTATTTGAACGACTAAAAGATAGCGAATCACAAAGAAATCGTTCCTATGCTTATTTATTATCTCTAATATTAATGCGAAAAAGGGTGCTTATATTTGAGGATGTGCGAATTACTGATGGCGTTGAATATATGATTATGTCGAAGCGCCCTAAACAGGAAAATGACTCAGAAGTTAGCGTGATTGACCCGCATTTATCCATTGAAGAGATTAACTCTTTAAATGAGGATTTAAATCGATTAATATCAATTGGTGAATTTTCAGCAGAATCTAGCCAATAATTCAAATAAAGTTGAATAATAGAACAATTTCCTTAGAATTTAATTCTAATTTAGACTAAGTATAAGTTAACTTCTAAAGGGCTTTGCCAATGGATTTAGACCATCATCAGGTATTTAAGGATTTTTTATTAGATTCTGGGCAAAAATATACGACACAAAGAAAAAGTGTTGTTAATGAAGTATTTAAAATACATGATCATTTTGATATTGAAAATTTTATTGGAATTTTAAGAAAAAAAAATATTAAGGTCGCGCGTGCAACTATTTACTCCACAATAAAATTGCTAATGGAGTCAAAGTTGATTAGAAAAGTGAGGATGAGCAAAGGTGCTGTTGTGTATGAACATATATTTGGGCATGAGCATCACGATCATTTGATTTGTGTTAATTGTGACAAGGCTATAGAAATTCAAGATTCAGAAATTGAAGAGCTTCAAATTAAACTTTGTGAGAAAAATGGTTTTACTCTAGAAAGCCATGTGCATACGATGTATGTGAAGTGCAATAAGTTTATAAAATTAGGTCATTGTGAAAATAAAAAGGGGAAACATTAATGTTGAAAAGTATACTTTATTATCTTTTTATAATCTTGTTTGCATTTGAATCAGTTTTCGCACAAGAAACTGAAAAAAGTCTTTTAATTTTTAGTTCACGCAAGGAAGAATTAATTAAACCAATTTGTGACTTATATGAAAAGGAAAAGGGAGTTAAGATTAAACTTCGAATTGGTCAAGATCAGCCTTTGATTGAGATGATCAATCGAGAAAAGGAAAGCTCGCCTGCGGATATTTTTTTTACGGTGGATGCAGGTAATCTTTGGTATGCTGCTAGTCAAAACTTGTTTCAGGAAATTAAATCAGAAGTATTAACTCAGAATATTCCCGAGCATTTAAGAGATGAAAAAAATCAGTGGTTTGGGCTTTCAGTGCGTGCGCGTGTTATCATTTACAATACAAATAAAGTGAAACCAGAAGATTTAAAAAGTTATGCTGATTTAGCGGATAAGAAATGGAAGGGGAGATTAGCACTTAGAAAATCATCTAGCGTTTATAATCAATCTCTGGTTGCTATATTGATTTCATTATATGGGGAAGCGGAAGCCAATAAAATCGTTAGTGGTTGGGTTAGTAATTTAGCTGTTGATGTATTAGATAATGATACAAAAGTTATGGAAACTGTTTCTGCAGGGTTAGCGGATGTTGGCATTGTTAATACTTATTATTACGGAAGATTAATGAAGGAAAAGCCGAATTTGCCATTAAAGTTGTTTTTCCCTGATGAGTCGAATAAGGGGGTTCATGTTAATGTTTCTGGTGCAGGCGTTTTGAAGTATTCTAAAAACAAAGAAGAAGCCATAAAATTTATTGAGTGGTTAACTGAAAAAGAAGCTCAAAACATTTTGTCTGATATCAATATGGAATACCCCGTAAACCCAAAGTTTAAAGCCAATGATACCATTTTGAGTTGGGGGGATTTGAGTCAATGCAAGGTGCCTTTAACAAAAGCCGGCGAATTGCAAGGGGATGCTGTAAGGCTAATGGAAAAATGTAAATACAAATAAATACATTGGTACTAATAAAAAGAATTCCTTTATTTTTTATATTATTTATTTTAATTGCACCATTATTGTTTTTGGTGGAAGCTTGGTTTTTGCCAACGGACAAATCTTGGTCCGTCTTTATGGAAAATGAATTTAATAGTTTTTCAGATTTCAACTTTAGTAATTCGATAGTTGGCATTCTCGGTAGTACGCTCCTTTTTTCATTTGGAACTGTTTTATTGTCTCTTGTTTTTGGTGTTACTGCCGCATATATTATGGCGTTTTATCGCTTTCCTTTGCATGGTTTTTTTCAGTGGGCATTGATTTTACCATTAGCTTTCCCTGCCTATATATTAGGTTTTACATATCTAGGCTTTTTTGAGCCGATTGGAATCATTCAAAGTGCATTACGCGAAAGTGGTATTTCATTGATGTTGCCAAGTATTCGAAATCAAACGGGTGCCGTTATATTTAAAAGCTTAACGCTGTATCCCTATATCTATTTAATGGCAAAATTAGCATTTTCCACTCAAAGTAATCATATAATTGAAACGGCTAAAATTTTAGGTTGTTCACAAAAAAAAATATTTTTCACAGTCATTCTGCCGCTATCATGGCCTTGGATTTTTAGTGGTATGATGTTAGTTTTTATGGAAGCCATTTCTGATTATGGCATGGTTTCTTTGTTTAATGTAGATACAATAACGACTTTTATTTATCAAAAATGGGAGGGTGAAAAATCGTTATTATCAGCATCTAGAATTTCTTTTATAATTTTATTTATTCTAACTATTATTTATTTTTTACAGAATATTTATAAAGGGGATCGAAAAGTTTTCTTAAATGTCAAAGAGGGGGCTAATTTTGTACAAATCTTTCAGTCTAATAGGCTTATACAATTAAGTCATTTTTCATTTGTTTCAGTCATGTTTTTTTTCTCATTTTTAATGCCTATTGCTTTGCTCATTTTTTGGACTTTTAAAAATTTTCAATTAAATGGGTTAGCTAAATGGATGCTTTATTTCTCAGAATCTTTTAAATCTTTTTTGTTGAGTATTACAGCCGCCTTGGTTATTACTTTTATTTCAATTATATTATTATTGTATGAGCGAAATATAAAATCGAAGGCTTTGTCTAATCTGATTAAATTTTCTACTTTAGGATATGCACTACCAGGAACATTATTAGGAATATGTGTGTTTGCCTTTTTAAATTATTTTGAAGTCAGCTTTGGAATTATTTTAAAGGCCTCACTACTTGGTTTAATTATTGGTTATCTAATTCGTTTTAATGCTGTTTCGTATGAAAATGTGTTTAGTGCCTACGAAAGAGTGCCGCCTTCACTTGATGATTCTGGGTATATTCTTGGTAAAAATACTTGGCAAATCTTTGGTAGAATTCATTTTCCTTTAATCAAAGCTGGTTTATTTAGTAGCGTTTTATTAGTTTTTGTAGATGTTATGAAAGAATTGCCCTTAACTTTGATAATGCGACCTTCTAGTTTTGATACTTTACCCATTAAAATATATGGCTATTCTTCCGATGGAGATTGGGTAAGCGCTTCACTACCAGCTTTATTATTAATACTCGTTGGTATCGTACCTGTCATTTTATTAACCAAGTATTCGTCATTTCGAACAAAAAGAGTCTAAAATGAATAATATTATTTTGAAATGTGAATCAGTTTCTTTTGGATATTCCGACAAGCTAGTCTTGAAAAATGTTTCTTTGTCTTTAGAAAAAGGAGAAATAGGCGTTATTCTTGGGGCAAGTGGATGCGGGAAAACCACTTTGTTAAGAATCATTGGTGGGTTAGAAAAAAACCATTTAGGAAGCATTGAAATTGAACAAAAAGTTGTAAGTAGTAAAAAAGAATTTGTTGACCCGCAAAAGAGAAAAATTGGTTATGTATTTCAGGATTATGCTTTGTTCCCGCACTTGACGGTTGCTCAAAATATTACATTTGGTTTAAATAGTTCTCAATCAAAGGCAACTGTTTTGCAGGAAATGCTTTCTCTATTTAAGATGGAAGAAAAAAAAGATTTTTTCCCGCACCAATTATCTGGTGGGCAACAACAAAGAGTTGCCATAGCTAGGTCATTAGCTGTCAAACCAGAAATTTTACTTATGGACGAGCCTTTTTCTAATCTTGACATAAAAATGCGAGGTGAATTATTACAGGAATTAGGCGAAATATTTAAAAAAATAGGAACATCATGCCTTATAGTAACCCATGAGATTGGTGAAGCATTTTCTTTTGCGGATAAAATGGGGGTTTTGGTTGATGGCGCGTTATTGCAATGGCAAACTCCTAAAAAAATGTTTTTTAACCCCATTTCAAAAAAAATTGTAGAAATTTTACAAAGCGGTAATTTACTTGGTGGAGAGTTCGCTCAGAATAAATTTCATTCCTGTTTAGGTATTATTGATTTAGATTTAACTTCAAATTTGCCAGTGACGGAAGAGCCTAAATATTGTTTGTTTCTGCCCCATGGTGCAATCAAAGTTTGTGCCGAAGGTAAATATCTAGGTAAGTTGACTAAAGTGCAATTTAACGGTAAAAGCAATCTCTGTGAAATCCTATATGCTCCCAATCTTCATTTTCTCATTATAGAATCGGCCGATTTTGCTCATTTGCCAAATGAGAACATTCAATTTGATATTAACAAAAAGTTAGCTGTCCTTTTGCCCATTGATTAATATTTAGTATTTTTAGGCAAGAGTATTTTATTTATATTTTGAAAAAGCTTCCTTAAAATAGTTTAATTTGTAGTATACCAAAAAGACCTTTTTATAGTTTTTAGGATGGTATTTATGTCAAAAAACGCAATTTATTTCGTTATGCTATTTGTTGTATTTTTATCTAGCTTTGCTAAAGCACAAAACAAATTGGTCCCTCAACCTGCTATTTTTGACCCACCGACAGCTCATACTTTAAGTATTGTTGTTCCAACATTATTGGGTGATCTTAATCGAAATGGAACTATAGAAGTTTTTTATAGAGAAAAAGGCAAAAATGATTGGAAAAATAGTATTGGGTTATATAGAAATAATAATGGCAAGGAATCAAATCAACCCTTTGCAGGCATGTTATTTGAATTAAATGAAAATACGGAATATGAAATCAAACTAGTAGCTAAAGACCCAGATGGGGTAGAAGGTGAAGCGGAACAAGTTGTTACAGGTAGAACCACTAAAATTCCTCTGAAAATTACAATAAAAGATTCTGTTGAAGTATCTAATTTTGAAGAATTAACTAAAGCCATAAACGATGCCCAAGCAGGTGCCGTCATTTTATTAAATAAAGGAGCTTATGTTGGTAAAGTTTCCATAAATAATAAAAAAAATAGTATTGATAAACCGATTTTAATAAGAGGAAAAGATTTAAGTGAATGCATTATCCAAGGTTCAATTACAATTTCAGATAGCTCATTTATCCACATAGAAAATCTTACTATTTTAGGTGGTTCTACAGGCATTTATCTCTCTAAATGCGAATCTATAGTGATTCGCGATAATTTAATATTGAAAGTCGATAATGGTATTACAGCTAAAGGTGGTCATCAAAATTTATATATTGCCAACAATACAATAATTGGTAATAACCTATTTGGTGATATTACTAATGCAACTTGGAATGATGAAGGAATTGTAATAACAGGTATGGGGCATGAACTGGCATATAATACTTTGGCAGGGTTTGGTGATTCAATAGGTATGTCGCATAGTACATCTTTAAGAAATCGAGCTATTGATATGCATCATAATTTAGTTCTTTGGGGAGGGGATGATGGCGTTGAAATGGACTTTTCTGATAGAAATACACAGGCGCATCATAATGTGTTTAGTAATGCCGCCAATGGAATTAGTTGTCAAATGGTTTGGAATGGCCCCGCATATGTCTATAAAAATGTGATGTATAATATTCATACAGGCCCCTATAAAATTAAGCCTGAAAGAGCACCGAATGATGGTCTGTTTATTATGAATAATACTTCTATTAAATCGGGGATGGCATACATAAATTATTCTACTGCAGTAGATGGTTTGTTTTTCGTGAATAATTTGTTTGTAGGCACCAAAACTAACGAAGTAATGATGATGGGTGCACATGGGGCTGGAATTAGCAATTTATCAATGGATTATAATGCTTGGTCCTATGATGGAAGTTTTAGTATTGCTAAATATGGTAGTGCAAAGAATTTTGAGGAATGGAAAACGAAGCATTCCCAAGGGAATAACGATATATCATTGGAAGGACAAAAAATATTTGATGAATTAGTTTTAGATTTTGATAAAAACGATTTTAAAACTTGGCGTAATCCATTTCAAGATTATTCTTTAGATAAAAACTCAAAAGCTATCAATGCAGGATTAGTAGTTCCAGGAATTAATGATAAATTTATTGGTAGTGCGCCGGATATTGGCGCTTGGGAATTTGGAGAAAAAAAGCCTGTATTTGGCGCATTTCGAGACGACCAGACTCCGCCAAATGTTCCAGAAAAGGTAAAAGGTACAGCGATTTCTACCAAACAAATTGATTTAACATGGGAACCTGCCAAGGATGTAGAGTCAGGAATTATTTTTTATTCAATCTATCGAAATGGATTACGCATTGCAAATATAATTGGTGCTTTAACTTTTTCAGATATTAATTTAGAAGAAGCAACAGAATACAGTTATGATGTAGTCGCAGTCAATGGAAGGGCATTGGAGTCAAAACGAACTAATTCACTCAAAATCAAAACTCTTGAAGATACCATTGTACCGAAAGTCTCATATATAAACTCTTACGGAAATAACACGGAAATCTATATTGCTTTTAATAAAGCTATTGCAAAAGAAACGGCTGAAAATGTTAATAACTATAAAATCGAAAATGAAATTGTAATCAGTAAAGCGACTCTTCAAAGTAATAACAATAGCGTTGTCTTAACAACTTCAGCGTTACAAAAAGATAGCAATTATCATTTAACCATTTCAAATATCAAAGACAATTCAAGAAAACAAAATCAGATTGCTATGAATACAAAAGTTTCATTTCAATATAAAGAATTAAAAACTTTCGTTGATTTCGCAACAAAGAAACTGGAAGTCAAAGGTTTTGATAAATTTATTAGAGATAAAAGCACGGATTTTATTAAGGGTGATGTTGGTGGCATTGGCCCAGTTGCAAAACTGAATATGAAAGATAGCAACTATCAAGGTATCGTTTCTGATACTCCTAGAGATTTTCGTAAAGATGAAGCCGTTTATGTGACTTGGTACAACAATTCAAATGAACCAATTTCTTTTACTCCAAAAATTTCTTTTACTCATAAATTACAGCCAAATAATGGTATTTGGTTTGAAATGTCATCTATAACTTTGCAGGCCAAGCAGGTTGGTGTAACCATATTCAAGTTCGATGAGAAGACAGCGGGAAGTTATTCGTTAGTCAATGTTAGTTGTAATGTTCAAGTCGTCGGTAGCACTCTAATTTGCAATAAAATTCAATTCGATTCAAAGTGAAGTTTTAATCAAAATAGGGCTTGATTGTTGAAGTTCAAAGGCCTAATGCGTGTACTATGCATATTATAAAACACGCTTGATTTTATAGGATATATCGCCTTTTGTTATAGCATCCATAATCTCATTTGCAGCTTGATCGCAAATTTCATTTCCTATAACGCCAGCATGCCCCTTTACCCATTCCAATTTAATATTTTTATCTTTGATAAGGTTGTAAAACCGGATGATTAATTCCTTGTTTTTAACGGGTTGTTTGTTGGATGTTTTCCAATTGTTTAATTCCCAAGAATGTATCCACTTAGTTACACAATCAATTGCATATTTGCTATCTAGATGCATTAAAATAGGTTGTTGTAGATCAATATTAAGTCGTTCAATAAACTCCAAACTTTCTATGGCAGCAGTTAATTCCATTTGGTTATTTGTGGTTTCTATTAAGCCTTTTCCAATTAGATAGTTTATTTTTTGATCAACCACAATATATGCTGCCCATGCACCAATACCGGGGTTTCCTCGGCAGCCCCCATCCGTATAAATTTCAATCATTAGTTTTCAATTCTCATTCGATTGACTGAATCTAGCGAGAATTCTTCTTCTTGTTCGAACATCAGAAATGGTTGGTCATCAGCTTTGATGCCATGAATTTGAATTCTGCCGAAAACACTTTTATAATAATTTCGAGGTAAGTGCAATTCCGATTGTGGTAAGACGATAGCAGATTCTTTGATGGTGTGATATTTTGGGTTTTTAATCAAAAAAGGTTGAAGAATCGCAACTTGTTTTGTATCTTTAGTGCAGAACATACCGCCGATATCTTGGATAGGATTTTTCTGGTAATCATAAAAGTAAACAATAAATCTAATAAATTTGCAATCACAACGAAAAATATCGAGATTCACTGAAATATAGATTTTTTCTTGTTTTACACTGATGAAATGTGAAAAGTCTTCAGGTGTTGTAACAACATTTTGTAAATGATTAGCTGATTCTAAGTTTTCAATTTTGCTTAAGACTTCAGGTATGTTTGATTGGTTACTTAAGTAGTTATCAATTTGAGTTGCCCATTTATTTACATATATATCAGGGCTTTCGAATAAACTGTGATTTCTAATGCCAGCAGTTATGTTCTCGCGAATTTTTTGCATTCTTGTAAGGTTATTTTTTAATATAGGTTTAGCTTCGATGTAGGCTGAAATATCGGAATTTTGCACTAATTCTAAGTCGACAGTATCTTTGTTAAGCCTAAACTTTATGGGGTGATGTTTATTTATATCTTCAATGGTTAATGTTGCTAAGTGACGATAATAAGCGCTTAATACAATCAATATATTTGTCACGAGAACATTATCTTCTTTAGAGTTTTCGAGGTAATTTTCGATGAGGCTTATAAGTTCTTCGATATTAACAGCATTTAAAGTCTTGTTTTTTAAGTCTATAAAGTACCTAAGCACTTGTTTTTTTTGTTTTAAATCACCTTGTTGAAATCTTTGAGTCATCTTTCGTACAATATCATTACCAGAGTCATGTAGATTATACCCTTCTAAATCTTCAGAGACTTTTTCTTCCATTCGGTCAGGGCGTTTAGACTTCCAAACCTCAATTAAGTATTCCGTGAAAGTTTTTCTGATAACTTGAATATCATGTGTGCTTAGTTGCGAATTATTCATATGCCCGGAATTAACACGACCGGTAATAACATTTGTTACTAGATTTGCAACCGCATCTTCTGAGTCATGTATGTTGCTGGAAAATGCAGCTTCACACGAATCAGCTAAGCATATTATGCCTTGTTCACGATTTGATGGAATTTGCCCTAATAAATATTCAAAATCGGCTGCTTGACAAATTTCACCGTTTTTAATGGCTTCATTATAAAGCAATCTAACTTGGGCTTTAGCTTGATGCTCTAAAATTGATTTTTGTAGTTCTTCTTTTGCTTCTTCAAAAACAAAAGCTTTTTCTTGTTCACTTAAGTGATAACTAGTGAGTTTATCATCTACATCAGGGTATGTCCTTTCAAGCAGTTTTTGAAAGATTTGAACTCCTTTTTCGACATGCGAACAAATCATATGCCCACGATGCGTATAGGTATAGCTGATATTTTCATTTTCTAGTTTTTGTGTTTTATTATGAGGCCAATTTTCTTTGAAATATTTATAAATACTGGTTTTACCCAAATCGTGAAATAGGGCACTTGCTTTGGCATAAAAGGGGTTACACCCTATGGCTTTGGCTGCATGATAGGATAGCTGACTAACTTGATTTACATGAAGATAGGTTCCGCGCGTTTCATCCGATTGGTAGCATGCAAAAATGGGGTGATCAATACTTTGAAAACATTTATAGATTTGATTTTTAATTTCATCAATTTTAATTTGGTGCTGTTTGCGTTTTTCTTCCTCTAATTTGCGTTTGTTTGCAATTTTTGCTTCATCTTCATATATTAAAATTTGAGATTTTAATTTACTTAAACTTACAGCAAGATTATCGTTTTCAATTGATAATTTCGTAATAGTTTCTTTTTGAGCCTTTATTTCATCGCCAAAAGCAATATTTTCTTTTGTATCCCGTCTAAGTTGCTCTTGAAGAGTTAAAAAATTGTTGCTAAGTTTTGACATGTCTTCTTCGCGCTTTTTGATTATAATTTTGGAAGCAATTAAATCGTTTTCGGCGGATTCTTTTAATTTTGCCATCTCAAACTTTAATTGCTCGTTTTGCGAATTCGAAGACATCAACATTTCTTCTAAATGCTTAATGTTTTTCTCATTTGTTTCTTTGGCTAAATATAAAGTTTCATTTTCATTGTGTAATATTTCATAGCGTTTATGCTTTTCGTTTTTATCATTTAATAAGAGGTCTCTCTCATCTAATACAGCTAAAATATTGGTTTCTAATGAATCGATTTTTTTAAATAATTTTCTTCTTGAAATGAATAAAACAAATAAGAACGCTAGTAATAAAAGCAATAGGGCGCCTAATACTTGAAACCCTAAAGAATCTATGGCTAACCCATAAGTCGATAGAAATAATTTTACTTGATCCATTTATAAAACACCACGAATTTACAATAAGAAATCTGTAATGTTTAATTCTACTATTGACCTTGTTTTTATGCAAAATAATAGCTGAAATTTTAAATGATTTATATCAATTTCATTAGTAAATTTGTGCAATATTTTAAAGAAAGTTACCAAAAATTGTAGAGAGCTACAAATTAGTCAAAATACTCGAATTGCTTGCCAAAATATATTTTAAATTAGAAAATAAATTTTAGTTGTTTATCGAAAAAAAAGGTGCTGCCTTAAATATTGTACAGAATCCTGAAAGGTTGCATCTGCATTTAATTGGTAGAATTTACAATGAAGATGTTGTGCTTTTGACTTTAGGTTATCTGTAAATTCTTTGATTTTTTCAGTATATAAATTGTTTAGTTTAGTATTCACTCTAATTTTACTTTGCTCAACAGTTTCGCTATCTTGAAAAGTGTAGAACCCTGTATTTGGAAAGCTTAATTCTTTTAATGATAGAATTTGAAATAAGGTGAAATTAAATCTGCCATTATTCATTTGAGAAATCGAATGTAGAATTTCTTCATTATCATAGAAATCTGAAAATATGTATATATTACCAGATTTGTTTTTCTGCCTTATTTCTTGAAGTGCTTTTGTAAGATTGGCAACGCCGCCATATTGAATATTTGCTAAGGTGTTTAATAAAGTTATAACGGATTTTTTTCCTACTATTTTTGGAAGTTTATGGTAGGAAAAATTATGCCAAAAAAGCTGAACCGCATCTTCAGCTGATAAGCTCAAATAGCTAATGGCGGCTGCAATTTGACTGGCTTTTAATGCTTTGCTATTTTCCGTAAACTCCATGGAGGCTGAAGCATCTATAATTATAAAGTTTTCAGCTGATTCTTGTTTGCTAAATACCTTGACAGCAATTTGATTTAATCGATTATAAATATTCCAATCGATCCATCGCGGGTCATCACCTTTTTGATATTGTCTGTGCTCTAGAAAATCGGCGTGACCACCCGACTGAAAGGAATGTATTCCGCCCATCTCGCTTGGTGTGCTTTTTCTGCTTTGTATGATTTTTAATTGAGCTAGGTTAGCTAGAAAATTATCAGAAAGTATTTCTGCTTTTATTTTCATACAAAAAATGCTTCTTTCACTTGATTGTGATTGATATTATGTTTGCTTTTCTAATGCTTTTAATTTTTTACTTAGTGTGCTAGATCGAATTTGATCAATTTGTTCTTTTGAAAGAATTTCACCTTCAGTCTCTTGAATATGAGCCGGCAAACAATTTAAAAATATTCGAGACCACTGATTAGGTGTTATGAATTCTATTATTTTAAAGTCTATCCCTATTTTTAAAATGGATAAATAAGTGTAGGCTTCTTGAAACGATATATGGTATGAATTCGCGAGAAGTCCATAAGCTCGATGAATTTTATCTAAAAACTCTTGTTTGTTTGAAGCATAAAGTGTATCTCTTAAAGTTTTCTCCTCCAGAGATAGTTGAATCGCACAACTTTCGAGCTTTTCAATGATTTCTTGCTCAGAATTACCTATGGATCGTTGATTGCTCACAATAAAAAGATTACCAATCGGAATATCTGAATCTTCAAAAAAATGCTTAAGAATGATACCTTCGCTTGCTAATTGATGAGACTTTTGATGGATACGCCCTGTAAAAACAAAAGCGGGTAAGTGCAGTAATACTTCTGCTTTTAACCCAGTACCGGTACTAGTTAAATAATTTGATAAAAACCCAAATTGATCAGTATAGGCATATTGAAAAATATGCATCAGTTCGTCGTCGAGATGAGAAAGCTGAGGCCACAATTGAGTAGCACACAAACCATTATGGGCAATTTGAATTCTTAAATGATCGTTGCCATTTATTAATATGGATTTTGTTTCAGTAGTTGTTAATAAAAGCTCAGAAGCTTCAATTGCTTTGCTATTTGTTTTTTCGATGAGCCGTCTTTCTTTCAAAAGAGAAAGATCAACGATGTCAATTTCATCTAATGAAATTTTTTCAAATTTATAACTCTTTAAATTCGTCTCAATCTTTTCGGTAATGAAATTTTTAAGAACTAATTTATCTTTGGGGTCGATATGAGTCAAAAACAAAAAATTTTTCAAATTACGACTTAGATTTAACCATGTACTTAGGATTATCCCTGAATCATCCTCTGCAATTTTTAACCAAGGGCTTTGAATATTTAATAAATGGTTTAGTTTCATGATTTTTTAAAGGTGTTTATTTCCTTGGTTATTTCGCTGGCCAATTCATAGTTTTCATTCTCGATTGCCTTTTTCAAATTAAATTCTAAAGCGCTTAATCGGGATGCTTGTTTTTCATTTTCAGAATGAAAATACTGTTTGCCTTTATGAAGAGCACTGCCTTGTGATTCTAATAGAATTTTTTCTGCCAACTCTCTATAAATAATATAGTCATTTTCACAACCTAATATGCCTTTGGTCAATATATTAATTAATGAATTACCACATTTTAAACAAGTAGCGAAATCCGTTTTGAGTTTTTGAATGGTAGCTTCATCTTTAGGTGAATTGGTCAGCAAAAAAGGTTTTGAATCATTTATTTTTGAACTTTGTGTATGTTGTTGGTTTAATTTGTCTATATCTTCACATAATAGGAGAGAAAAAGTTATGCCTTTTTTGCATTCTTCGCAGATGTGTAGAGATTTTTGCTTTTTACCCGCATCTGTGATATGAAACGATGCTTCGCGCATTTTGCAAATAGGGCAAATCATAAATTTATTTCTCTAAAAAATAATAATTTATATTTTGAGCGATTGCTTCTGATATATCATTTAATGCATTACGCCTAGCAAATAGCTCGCTTTCACCGCCACTACTATTATACAACCCAGAATCAATCCTGTAAGCTATATTTGTCGTTTTTTGCGAGTAAAGAACTTTATCATTTTCCATAAAATCAAAGTAAATTTCAATAGTAACTTGTTGATGAGTAGGTTCACCGTTAGTTGCTTTTCGAATAACTTTTTTTGTGTAGGAAACTAATTTGCCTTTGACGACATAGCCATAATTAGAATTTCCTGTGCGAAAGCCTAGTTCTTTACGAAACGCATGGGGTAATATGTGCGATAATTCATTTTCTAAACCAAAGATATTCGTGTCATTTTTAAATGTACTAATATTTATTTTTTTTTGACTATTTTCATTTTTAAGTGTGTAACAGCTCGAAAATATCATAACTAAGATTAACAGCTTAAACAATAATTTCAAATTTATGTATGCAAAATTCATATTGGTTTTTGTGCTATAAGATTTTTAATTTTGAATTTGACTAATTTCTTCATGTTTTAGAGCTAACTTTTTCGCTGTTGTTGCAAATGTAGTTGAAGGGTATTTGGCAATTAATTCATCAATATACATTTTTGCGGCAGCCCATTGTTTTCTTCTGATGAAAAATTTAATTTTGATAAGTGTATTTTCGGCGCGTGATTCAATAATTTGCAGTTCCACAATTTTAGCTTGTTTTACCATTTTGCCATTGGGTTGACTCAGCAAATAATCTTTAATATTTGCTTCTGCGAAATCCATATTTTCTTGATTGTAAGCTGGGCCTTTTGAAGATTTTTGCTTGCAAAGACCTAGATAATAAGAAACATCTTCTGCTTCTGGCGACAAACTATAATCATAGGATAATTTTTTGAATTCACTTACGGCTCCAAAATAATCTTTTTTCTCCATTTTATAAAGAGCAATGGTCTTTTGCATAATGGGGCAAAACTCATAATTGGGTGCGCGTAATAGAATGTAACTGTACACGGCTAAGAATTTTGACTTTTGCTTCCATAACGGTACGGTTCCAACTAATTTGTATCTAGCACCATCAATGTAAGCATTAGCAATGGTATAAAGATTGGTAAAGATTCTAGTTATATCGATTTGTAGCAAAGGGTTGTTAGTCTTATCCTTTTCACCACTTTTTTGCAAACCTCTTAATAAAACAGAGAACATCAATTGTTTTTCTTGATCACTAAGCTTACTATCTTTTTTCTTTTTTTTGTTCTTCTTTTTATTCAATGTCTGAATTACTTTTGCGGTTTCTTCAATTTGTTGACTCAATAAATCCTCATAATATTTTTGAGCTTTATTCCATTTCTTTTGAATCATATACAGTTCGCCAATTCGATTATAGGCTTCGGTGGCTTCTTCACTTGTTTTGTATGCTTTGAGGAGTAACTTATAATGCGCTATTGCATCTGAATACTGCTTTTTGCCTTCTAACTCTTGACAGTATGTTAGCTGTTCTTTTGCTGTAGGTTTTAGTGTTAGTTGGCTCCAACGCCAACCATATTCAGGTGAATAAGTGATGGCTGCAAAGGAACTTTGAATAGATAATAAAAACAATAAAATTAGTAAAAAAGTCTTTGGTTTCATAAATTAAGTTTTCGTAAGATTTTATTTTGTTGTTTAAACATTTTTTGGCGATCTTTTGGTTTTAGATCATCAAAACCGTTTAAATGTAAAAAACCATGAATAGCATACAGGGTTATTTCTTTTTGAATAGGAATTTTTCTTAATCTTGCTTCGCGTTGTGCCGTTTCTTTTGATATCACAAGATCTCCCAAAATATATTCGCCGTTTTCAGGGTTTATTTCGCCCATGGGAAAGGTTATCACATCAGTTGGGGTGGGGTCGTTTAAGAAATCTTGATGAAACTTTGAAATTGTTTTATCACTCGTAAATAAAATAGTGATGAGAGTTTGGGGCGTTTTATACCCAATTGATTCACCTGCTATATTTATTGCTTCTTTAAGCTCTCTTTTAGTGATTTTGAGTTCTTTACTCAACCCTTTGATTTGCAATTCTATCAGCTTAGCCATCGTTATTTTTTGATATTTTTTCGGTACAACTTAACGATTTGGTGAATATTTCCTAGTTAATAATTGAGTTTAAATCAAGAATTAAAATAAATTAGAAACAGTAATTGTATTCAAAATCAACTAAATGAGCTAAAATCAACTAAATAATCGAAAATAGAAAGGTTATTTTTAAAGTTTATATCTGAAACACTAAAATCCTATTTGAATTTACAATTTAATCGCTAAATATTCACTGTAAAAATTGGGAAAAATGACAGAATTGTTTTTATAGTTTTGAAGGTTTTATGATGATGGTAAAAGATAAAATAAAAGGTGATATGATGAGCATAGAAATGTTAACTAAATGGGCGACTGTTCCGTTGACAAAAATGTATGAAGATGATGTTGAAGGTGATTATGAAGATTTAGATGATTTGGGTGATATTGACATTGATGATAATAAAAAAGAAGAAGATGAAAATCTTTATGAAGAAGGTATGTACGACGAGGATGCAGAAGACGAAGATGAAGAGGATGAGGAAGACGAAGATTTCGAACCTTTTGCAGATTACGACGACGACGAAGCTGAAGTCAGCGAAGACGGTGAAGATTTCTAATTTTTTAATTTTAAACAAGTGCCTTTAATGAAAACTTTTTGGTCAATCTGCTTAGTAATATTTGTTTGTGCCACATTGTTTTCTTCGTGTTGTAAACGCCCAATTAGAGATTCAAATACGGCTCAAGCTGTTAGAGATATTACTAAATACACTAGAGCTGAAATCGCAATCAGTGCAGAGTTTTTAAAACAGATTCACAGAATGATTAACGAAGAGATTGCAAATGCTGCAAAATTACCTGGCGGTATTGCTTTTTATTTGAAAGGTGAAATTAAAGAAATCGACCCACTGCGTAGATGGATTATTGCTTCGATTCGATTAGAAATCGCCAATGCCCTTGAAATACCTGAAGCCATTAAAAGGTATATGTTAGATGAGTTTAATCTAAGAAAGGCACTTATAGCATTTATAAAAAAAGAAATTCAATATGAGTTAAAAAATCTGAAAGAATTGCCAGAAGATTTAGCCAAATATATTAGAGGAGAATTTAAGTCTCTGCCAATTTTAAATGCTTGGATTCGGTTACACATTATGCAAGAGATAAAACTTGCGACACAATTACCAAGTGATATTTCTGCTTATATCAAAACAGAATTTAAACAAGTCCCAGATTTAGTAAAATGGATTAGATTAAATATTAAAATTGAATACGACAATACTAAAGTTGTAGTGGGTGACACCGTTAAATATTTGGTGGGTGAAATTCAAAGTTTTGAATTAGTAAAAATCGAAATTCGAAATCAGATAAAACTAGAACTTTCGCTAATACCACAACTTGGGTTGAGTATCAAAGAATATGTGCATGGCGAAACACTTGAGATGGCAAAATTATATAAAAGTGGTATGCGCCATATCAAAGAAGAAATTGTCTTAATAAAAGAATTGCCAAGCGACATTGGGTTTTATATGAGAGCAGAATTAAAAGAAGCGAGTTTGTTTTTATCTAATTCTAATCGTCATTTGAAAATGGAATGGGAAGTTACAAAACAAGTCGTTCCCGATTCAGTCAAATATGTGAAAGGTGAGTTCGACGAATTCAAAAATCTAACTTCATTTGCTGGGCGTACCTTGAAGCAAGAAAAGAGGATGTTTGGGGAAGTACTATCTTCTGTATCCGATTATTTTGGCGCTGAAATCGAAACTGGCAAAAGGTTGCCAAAAAACTTTTGCAGACAGATAAACGCCTCCTATTAACTCTGCGAATAGTTTATGTAAATCTCGTATTCATGGTTCCCTTTGTTGACCTGATATCATTTAACATTATAATGCTACTTTTAGTAATTTTTCAAATAGTCAATCAAATTATACTTCTAAACGAAAGAGAATAATGCCACAATTACGATTTAAAAACGGTCATGATAAGAATAAGGTTATTCCAATTTCTGGTAATAATTTGATTTTAGGGCGTGATACAACTGCAGGGGTAGTTTTGAAAGATTCTGGCTGTAGTCGCGAGCACTCTGAAATATTTAAAATTGGCGAAATGTATTTCATTAGAGATCTTGGCAGTCGCAATGGTACCTATGTAAACGACAATCAAATTACAGAAGAATTGCTACGAGAAGGTGATCGAATTTTAATCGGGAATTCAACTTTAGTTTTTGAAAGCAATTTAGGTGGCGGTAATGAACCCGCACCACTTGAATTTCAAAATCAAGATGATTTATCAACAACAATGGAATTAAAAATAAATAACGAAGGCGAGTTAGAAGGCCTTGTTGATGTTGAAGCTGCTCAACAATTGCAAATTATTTACAAGTTAGGGAAACTAATTACTAGTTTGAGCCCTAATCAGTTGTTGAGTGAAATTTTAAATTTGGTAGGTAGTGTGATCCCTGCTGAAAATGTTTATATATTTATCAAAGATAAAGCCGGCAAACTTGTCCCACGAGCACGCAAAGAAAAAGACCCGCGCAAACCTAAACAAATTAGTCGCACTATTATCAAACGGGCAATAACAGAAAATCGAGCAGTCTTAACTTCTGATGCAATGAGCGATGCGCGATTTAATGGACACGACTCTATCATCATGAATAAAATTCATAGCGTTATGTGTGTGCCTCTTTTATCCATGAAAAATGTATCGGGCGTGTTGTACTTAAATTCTTCTGAAATGGAATTCTCATTTAAAGAGGAGCATTTACAACTTGCAACAGCTATGGCATTTCAAATTGGTATTGCCATTGAAACATTGATGAACACTGAAAAACAAAATCAGTTTTTTACGGATGTTATCAAAATGTTAATTAAAGCTAGTGAGATGCGTGACCCTAAAAGTAAAGGACACTCGGAAAGAGTTTATGGTTATAGTGTATCAATTGCGAAACAACTTGCAATATCCGAAAGTGATATGCAATCACTTAAATACGGGGCTTTACTACACGATGTTGGCAAAATCTCAATGCCTAATATTGAAAATGCAGACCCTGAAACTAAAACGAGAGATTCTATTATTCATGCAGAAGCAATACTTAAAGACATCAAGGAACTAGAATTTATTTTGCCCATTGTAAAAGGTGTGCCAGAAAAATGGGATGGTTCAGGTAGTCCTTTAGGAATTGCAGGTGAAAATATTCCTCTGTTATCGCGTATTATCTCTGTGGCTAATCGCTTAGACCATCTTTTAACTTGGGGTGGCTTGCATAGCGAAGGACTTTCTATAAAAGATGCCTTAATTTCATTGAAGGACTTAAGTAATATCGAGTTCGATAGAAAAGTGGTTGATGCCTTAATTGTCTGTCACAGAGAAGGTCGCCTATATGACGAAACACCACTATCCTTATAATCAAGAAGGAATTATTGTTGCTATTGATGGTCCGGCTGGTGCAGGCAAAAGTACAATTGCAAAAGCTTTAGCTTTGGATTTAAATTATTTATATGTTGATACTGGCGCAATGTATCGTGCAGTTGCTTATGCTTGTGCTTTACAAAACATTGATGGGAAAAATGAAGAATCAGTTCGTAAAGTTTTAGAGAATTTGGAAATTGAATTTGTTGAAAAAAATTCTGAACGAGCTGTTTTTGTAAATGGTATTGATGTAACAGATGAAATTAGAAACCCAAATCTTTATCAAATCTTATCGGCTATTTCTTCTCAACCAATTGTAAGAAATTTTTTGCTAAAAAAGCAACGCGCTTTTGCGGAGAGATTTTCTATGGTAATGGAAGGTAGAGATATTGGAACAGTGGTATTTCCAAATGCAACCTATAAATTTTTTTTGACGGCATGCCCAGAAGTAAGAGCAAAAAGAAGATTTTTGGAATTTAAACATAAAGGTATCCATCGTGATGAAGCGCTTATTTTAGAAGAAATTAAGGCGCGCGATTTTCAAGATCAAACCCGTGAAATTGCTCCATTAAAAAAAGCCGAAGATTCTATTGAAATAGATTCGAGTTTATTAAATGCAGAGGCTGTTGTACACGAAATGCTTTATCATATTTTCAAAAAAGAAAAAGTAGAAAGCTCATTATAAAATGTTTACGGGAATCATTGAAACTATTGGAACGGTATCAGAGGTACAAAAATTTCCAGATTTCGTTCATTTAGTTGTAATTGCTCATTTTAAGGAATTGCCTAAGTTAGGTGATAGTATTGCAATCAATGGTGCTTGTATGACCGTTTGTAAAATATATAAGAATGATTCGTTTGGTTTCGATGTTAGTTTAGAAAGTTTAAGTAAGACGAATATGAGAGAATTAAAAATTGGTTCACAAGTTAATTTAGAAAAAAGTTTACAGGTTGGCGCACGAATTGATGGGCATTTTGTATCTGGGCATATTGATGGTGAAGGGGAAGTTAGCAAAATAAAAATCAAAGGAAATGACAGACTGTTTTATTTCAAATTTCCTAGTGAATTAGGTATTCAAATTGTTTCTAAGGGAAGTATTGCTGTAAACGGTATTAGCTTAACAGTAATTGAGCCAAATTTGAACGAGTTTCATGTTACAGTTGTACCTTTTACATGGGAACATACAACCATGAAAAATTTAAAAGTGGGAGATAAAATAAACTTAGAAACGGATTTATTGGCAAAGTATGTTCAAAGCTTTTCTGCAAAAAAAGAAACAATGACTAAAGAATTATTGATAAATGCTGGTTTTTGAAAAGGACTTAGAAAAAAATGAGTAAAAAGTTTAAGATTTTAATTTTAATGTTAGCAAGTTTAAATTTGTCGACTTTCCTATTTAGCGATGATGCCGATGCTAAGATGAAACAAATTGAAAAAGAAGCTCAAGCAGCTAAAGACGCTGCCATAAAATCAAGAGCAGAGGCGCAAAAGAAAAAAGCGGAAGAAGAAAAACAAAAACAAATGATTGAAAAGGAAGAAGCTCGAAAGAAAAAATACGAAGAGGAAAGAGCTGCTAAAGCCGAAAAAGAAAAGGCTGAAGAAGCTGATAAATTAGCCAAAGCCAAAGCCAAAGAAGAAGCCGATAAAAAAGCTAATGCTGATAAGTTAGCGAAAGAAGAACAAAAAAAGAAAGATGCCGAAGCCGAAAAAGTATCGAAAGCTGAAAAAGAAAAAGCGGAAGCCAATAAAAAAGCCGAAGCCAAAAAGGCAGAAGAAGCTGATAAATTAGCCAAAGCCAAAGCCAAAGAAGAAGCCGATAAAAAAGCTAATGCTGATAAGTTAGCGAAAGAAGAACAAAAAAAGAAAGATGCCGAAGCAGAAAAAGTAGCGAAAGCTGAAAAAGAAAAAGCGGAAGC